>Ga0209164_1000165_pt1 | contig 210060 bp, 188 predicted proteins | sample MTBNYHSulfiMetaG_FD_187458 | JGI IMG/M metagenome (GOLD analysis project Ga0209164, IMG submission 187458) | Enrichment culture microbial communities from rom New York Harbor, USA that are MTBE-degrading - MTBE-NYH (New York Harbor Sulfidogenic)... | ecosystem: Environmental > Aquatic > Marine...
TGTTGTTGTTCGAAGGTCAGAGCTTTAGAATTAGGAATTCGCTAATGAAAACTCATTAACAAATTTCCCGGGTGGAAAGTTGTTTGGAATTCTTGCAAAAACAGGGAATTCGCTCTTGCAAAAAACAACCCAGAAATCGTTCCATTTCTCTTTTGGATAATTTAGAATACCGAAGAAATCGTATGTAAAATCCCTGAAGATACTCCTCATCTTATTACTTTCCTCCTACGCCAAGCAACACATATGCATCATAATTAGATTGATAGAATCTGTTCTTCGACAGTGAATCTATTAGCGAGTAGTAATACTCAAGCCCTCCGAAGCTGGAAGTAACCATGACAACAGGTCTGTGATAAGCATGAGCCTTCGAGAAAAGCTCTCTGATCTCAGAAGCTCTCGAGTTAATAAAGAGATAAGTGTCACGCTTCTCAATTCCTGGTATATCGGGAACGAGACCAGTTGCTTCGACCTTCACTCCAGCCAGTGAAGACCACTGACCTTTTATTATCTCGGCAAAATCGCCGAATCTTGCGTTGAAGTCTGGAATGTTGTTCACCACGAGGACCTTTGGGAATGCGCCCCCTGCCTTGACAGGTTTTGGTTCATCCTCGCCCGGTCCAGAAGGGATTATTCGACCATCATCATCAATATAGTAGTCTATTTGTGTGAAATTTACAGTTCTTTGCCCAGTGAAAAATCCAGCTGCCAAATCTGTTAGAGACTTCTTATCTATACTGATTTCAGTTTTTTCAATCACAAAGTCTATCATATCGATTATTTTCGAGGGTCCCGCCTTCAGCAGATTTTGAATGAACTGCTCGATGACTTGTTTCTGTCTTTCAATACGACCAAGGTCTCCCGAATCCGCCTGCCTGTAACGAAGAAATTTCAGCAAATCCTCCCCCTCAAGAAAGTGAATGCCAGGTTCAAAGTGAATGTGAAGTCCTTGCTGAAAATCATCGTGGTGCATAAGAGAGGTAACTTCCACGCGAATGGGGCCGGAGAACTCAGTTACTCCAGTAACTGTGTTGAAATCTATGGCAACTGATCCAGTAATTCTTCGCTCTGTGAGCTTCTCGACTTCTCGAATGAGCGCATCCATTCCAAAAGAGTTAAGTAAAGAGTTGATCTTTCTTCTTTCCGACTCGTATGTAATGATCGTGTCTCTTGGGATGTTCTTTAGCACTAGAGTTCCTGAGGATCCGAAGTAAGCTATCGATATGTAGTCAGTTCTTCCGCCAACAGCATCTTTCGAATTTCCACCGGTATCAATACCGACTATCAGGAAAGTCTCTCCTGCAAGATCTCTCCCCAACATGGAACTATATGCTTCCCTGAACATAAGGAAGATCAGGAAAAAGAAAAGAATGACCTGAAAGATCGCCAGGACAACCAAAGAGAGATGAACAGATTTCATCAGTTTGAAAGTGCTCTCTTAACGCTATCCAGAGAATCAGGTCTGAGATAGAGCCGGCTTACGCTCTCTTCTCCAACCCCGATAGAGATCTTCATAGGGAACTGAGTCGACGTCTCCAGTTGATAGGCCATCCTCGATGAGTTCCCTAGTCTTTCGAGAAGCACAGCAACTGCCCTGGGAGTCAAGGTAGAAGAACCATCGTACTCCTTGAAGATCTCGGCATAGCCGGAAATCTTCCAGTAATCCAGTATTTTGAAGCCCCTCAGTGCTATGACATCTATTAGCTGAACGGGATTTGAAGCATCAACACCAAGTTTGGAGGCAAGCGCATCGATAAGATCGGGAGAGAGGTTTGCAAAATACGAGAAATCGCTTGCAATGCCAAGCCAATTATGGATTAGCCCTACGGCTTCCGCTCCCATCTGGGGATCAAGAACCTGTTTAGAATTTTCGATAGTAGCATAAACAGGAAAACTCACTACGGACGTTCTGCCTCCTGTAGAAGTTCTCAAGTAATAGTAGAGAGAATCGGCACCCTCTTGCCAGTAGAAAAGATAGTCGACATTTCCCGCCTTCATTTCATTACTGTTTTTCACACCGTTGACTGTGAAATATACGTACCCTGCGCCGGCTGCAACGACTACTATAACAACTATAATCAGCCACAACAACTTAGGACCACGTCGTCTCTTTGGCTTAATTAGAGACATGATTGGCACCTCCAAGGATTTCATTCCACGTCCATACAGTCTCGGGAAGCAATAGACTGCCCGTTTTAATGGCCCATGCTATCTTCAATCTTATCACGTCAGCAAACGATTTTTCTAGATCAAGCTCAGCCGCTTTCCGAATCTGAAGGGCCTCTGGAAAGGATCTACCTTCCTCGCCTACATCCGAAACCATGAGAATTTTTCCAAGAAGAGTCATACCCGGGATTCCGCTTACATGCCAGTACAAAGCCTGAAAAACATCTTCTTCCACACCGTGTTCTTCCCTGAGATAGGAGGCTGCAATTTTGCCATGAAGAAGAACAGGAGCAATTCTCTCGATCTCCGTGGTCTCTATTCCGAAGAAGATCGACAAGCGTATAAGCTCGTCTTCATCATAATCTCGAAAGATATCGTGTGAAACAGCAACTAAACCAGCCTTTGAAGAGTCAACACCGTAAATTCTGCTCAGCTTCCTTGCGAGTCTTTCTACTCCTAAAACATGTTTCAGTCTCTCTTCGGAACACATTCTTCTTGCTCTTTCTCTGACAACTTCAATTAGCGTATCGTATTCTATATTCAATCTCTACCTCCGCTGTCTCACCTGGTTTGACTGAGATTTCGGCAGACCAAATCCCCGATTCCTTAACGTACTCGAATTCGTCTGCAAAATTTGTGAGAAGCTGATCAGCGTTTTGACCAAGATAATCCTCGATTTTTACATCTACTGTTTCCCCTGAAAGGTTTCTCAAGAAATACGTATTCTTGTAGTATCTGTAACTGGAATCAACTTTCGTTGTCACTGAGCTACTTCTACCAGTGATTTCGATCGATCTAGCGATGCTTTGCAGAGTAATGCTTTCCCCTGCGGCTATGTTGCCTATTCCAGCAGATCCAAGATATACAGAATTATTCCAGATCTCTACGTTTCCAGATGGGAGATCAATCGGGACTTCGTCCAAGGATATATCTATATCGACTCCGGTGAAACCACTTCCCCCCCTGTTGGCCCTGAACACGAATCTCTTCTTTCCGGCAAACACCTCGGAGAGGAAGGCAATATGGTTGGTTCCACGTTTCAAAGGGACGGAAATCTCGTAGAGCCTCGTTTCCGAATCGGCAGTTGAAGGCGATACTGAGTACGATTCATTGGCAGTCTTGGTTGCCATATCCCTTACCGCATAGCCGTAGTTTGGATTAGAAGAAACCAGCGTCACATGACCCTCAGTGTCGAACTCCAAATAAACGACCATAAGACCGGTTATAGAGAAATCTTCAAGTGACAGGGAGTACTTCACGGTCCAGCTGTTGTTTCTCATTTGGTAGGCGAAAGATGAACTCCCATTGAAATTGCCGGGAGCGGTCAGAAGAAACTGACCATTTGGACTGAATTCTCCGGTGAAAACAGGAGAACCCTTTGGATCCACAAGAATCTCTCCGTAAGAATTTCTGAAAACAGGAAACGCTGAAACGACTTCAAGCATTTCAACTCTTCCATCGTCAAAAAAGTACTTGATTTCCTTTCCGATGTTCTTCTCATAAAGTGACTGAACACTATCACCGGGAATGAAGTTGATCAGCGTGCTTTTCGGTACGTCCTGCACCGAAAGAGTCTCGGGAGAGACCTGGATCCCAAATGGCACTTCTATGACAGCTGCTCCTTCCTCAAATGTCAGCTCTCCCGTCAAAATCGAGAATCCGTTGAAGATATACAGATGTTCAGCAAAAGAAACAACAGCAAGAAAAGCAAGTAATGCAAAAGTAATTCCCTTTCTCATTTTTCACCTCCACTTCTCACCAGATCTCTCCATTCTCACCGATAATCTCGATGCCATTCCATATAATGCGTTGCCAAACCGACTGAAGGAGTGAATCCAGTTCACCTCTCTCGTTTGTGACAATACTTACCGTTAATTCCGCCTCATGCTTCGAATCATGTTTCCCAGTTTCGACGACGGAAGCGTTGAAGTTCTTTCTGAGATCACTGATCAGAGGTCTAATAACCGCGCGCTTCTCCTTCAGAGAACCGATCCCGTATAGTCGTAACAGATATGTCATGTAACCTACGTGCATCTCACCCTCCAGGTTTCTGAAGTCTCAAGTCTATGACATTTATCGCTCAGCTACCGTTCAAAAGAAAGCGGGGGAGAACCCCCGCTTGACTGACTGTCTCGTTATTACTTCTGCTGTTCTTCGAGCTCTCTTTGTCTCTCCAGAATGATTTTCTGCTGGACATCGGGCGGCGTTTCCTGATAACCATTGAATCTCATGGTGAAGTAACCTCTCCCGCTGGTTATTGAGCTTAATTTGTTCGCAAAATCAAGCATTTCTGCAAGCGGGACCTGAGCAACGACTTTCGAAGTACCCTTCCCTTGAGGTTCCATACCCATTGGTCTGCCTCTTCTAGAAGTTATCTCACCCATTATATCGCCCGTCGCTTCTTCGGGAACGAAGACATCGACATCCATCAAAGGTTCAAGAATTACCGGACTGGCTTCTCCCATACCATTCTTGAAGGCCTGCCTGGCAGCTATCTGGAAAGACATATCCGAAGAGTCTACATCGTGGTAAGAACCGTAGAAAAGCGTAACTTTCGCATCGACTACTGGATAAGAAGCCAGCACGCCCTTCTTCATAGCCTCAACTACACCCTTCTCGACAGCTGGTATGTAGTTCTTTGGAACGACTCCACCAACGATTTTATCTATGAACTCAAAACCACCGCCACGCTCATTCGGCTCAATCTTTATCTGAACGTGTCCATATTGACCATGTCCCCCGGTCTGTTTTTTGTGCTTATACTCAGCTTCTACAACTTTTCTGACAGTCTCTCTGTATGCAATCTTTGGTTTTCCAACTTCGACATCAACAGAGAATAGTTTCTTCAGCCTTTCTATCATTATTTCAAGATGTACAGAACCAAGACCGCTGATGACTGTTTCATTGGTTTCGGGATCATTTTCCCACTTAAAAGTCGGGTCGGATTCAGCCAGTCTTGCCAGACCTCCGCTTATCTTATCTATGTCTCCCTTCGATTTCGGCTGAATCGACTTTGAAATCATCGGTTCAGGCATCAAAGGAAGCTCAAGTGTCAACTGTCTATCCTTGTGAGCCACAGTGTTTCCTGCTGCGCTTTTCTTAAGTTTGCTAAGCTTGACAATGTCTCCAACTGTTGCTTCATCTACCTCAATTTCCTTTGTACCCTCTGGTAACATCACGTGGCCAACCTTCTCAGAGGAATCCTGATCGACAACAACAAAGGAGTCCCCTTGCTTCAGAGTACCGGAGAGTATCTTCATAAAAGTTAGCTTCCCAACGAATGGATCAACGACAGACTTGAAGATGTAGGCCACAAGAGGTTCCTCTTCGTCAGGCTTCACTTCAATTCTCTCGCCAGACAGGAGTCTAGCTGGTTTCACCGAAGTCTCAGAAGGTTTTCTGCCTACTTCAATCACGAACTCCAGGAGCTGCTGAATTCCGATGTTCTTTGCGGCCGAACCTAGTAGGACCGGTATTACTTCATTCGCCAGGTAGGCCTTTCTAAAGGCCGAAAGCAGTTCTTCAGTTGAGAGTTCTTCTCCCTCCAGATACTTCATCATCAGTTCTTCGTCGTTCTGGACGATATCCTCAATCATTTTCGTTCTTGCCTCTGCGGCAGAAGATTGCAGATCTGCGGGGATATCTTCTTCTCTGCATGTTCCTCCGTCTTCAACAACAAATGCCCTCATCTTCAAAAGATCTACTAGACCTCTAAAGCCGTCTTCCTTTCCTATCGGTAGCTGAACGAGAACTGGCGTTCTCTCAAAAGTGTCTGCAATGTCTGTAAGGGTCTCTTCATAGCCGGATCTTTCCTTGTCCATCATGTTGAAGAAGGCAATTATTCCTTTTCCAAGCTCCTTTGCGATTGTCCCGAACCTTTCTGTCTGTATCTCTAGCCCGGCTGTTGAGTTTATGACCGCCACAATATTCTCTGACGCAAAGATACCGTTTGCAGTCTCTGCATAGAAGTCCGACATGCCGGGGGTATCGATAACATAGATTCTGCTGTCGTTATGGGGTAAACTTGTGACTCCCATAGAGAAACTTGCTTTCTTCTCCTTTTCGACTTCTTCAGAATCAGTTGCCAGGATGCCTATTCGATCGATTAACTTTGCATTGAAAAGCATGGCATCAACGATTTGAGTTTTTCCAGACCCGTGGTGCCCAATGAGTGTAATGTCTCTTTTGGCATCGATCGGAATCTTGTCCATATCTGACCACCTCCAAATCTATTTCAGTCTATTTACGCGACCCAGTTATAATTACAGGCAGAGAAGGCACTCCTGAAGAAGGTGAGTTGATTATTTCACCATTCACAGACATCACGGAAGACTTCCCACCATCCAGACACATCAAGGAAAAGAATCCTTTGTCTTTGAAAAATTCTATCATCTCTTTGAAAGTTAAGCCATAGCTGCTTTGCTGGTAGCCGTCGATCACTATAAAAACAACTTCTCCAGTCACTTTTACTCCAACAAGTGTTCTTGGAGCTCTGACATCAAGAAGCGACGCTGAATAGTAGTTTCTCTCGTAATCAGTGACCGGCCTGCCATCATGTATGATCATTGGTCCGCCTTCGACGGCTCCCGTTATCCTCTCACCGTAGGAATTCAGTAGCTCCAGCGAAACTGATTTACCCACGGAGGCCGAATCCGATATCTTCTGAAGCGATGAAGGCGAAAGAACAAGAACATCCGAACCCTTCTCCACTCCAGAAACATAACCCTTGCTAATTATTCTACTGTCTTTTATCGAAAGGTAAACGAAGTCGTCAAATTCAGGGATACCGTTACGGTATTCGTCGGTGTACAAAACCGCCTCTCCTCTGTACGGAGAATTGACCCCCGTTATCTGAACAAAGCAATCATCAAATCTTGCCAGATAGATTATATCCATCCTGGAAACGTGGACTCTGCCATCTTCAGTGAAGTAAATTGCCGGTCTGCCAAGAGTGGGGAGTCCGAGGACCTCTCCATCTCTCACAAGAAGACCGATAGGGAGATTCTGATTCTGATCGAAATAACCACCGTTAATCATTATCTGCGCACCGCTTCTTCTGAGAGTGTCGGTTGCCTTTTCCAGTCCTGAGACTCTGTCATTTGCAAGCTCAATTTCGAAAGAGAACTTTGCACTGTTCATTTCGAGGAAGGACATCATGAATTTCTGACCGCCCGCATAGGATTCGAATATGTTCAGATCAAAATCAAGACTGGTTTCCTGCTGCAGAGTCCTTCCAATTCCACTCTTTCCCCTAAGAATCAGCGTTCTTCCCTTTATCTCATACTCGACATCGGGCCACGGTTTTTCAGCGGATATCTTCACGAAACCCCTTCCCGTGGTCACAGTCATCCCATCATATACCAGGAAAGGATCAATCTTCGCAGGTCTTAGGGTCACGGCCAACGAACCGCTTCCAGTCCACCATATCGTGAAAAAATCCGGAAGTATATCTCTGTCCAGCGTTATCGATATTGAATCCAGACGATTCTCAATGCTCTTGATAGTAAGGGGCTGAGCGTAAAGTATCAGCGCCTCGCTTTCGCTGAAAAAAGACTTATCGGTTATTGCCCCAAGCAATTCTGCGTTGATGTGAACCTTGTCGTCTTTAATAATCAGTGAGTTTTCAAATTCGCTCCCAAATTCAACTGTAGCCCTCTGATTCTCATGAGAGAGAGAGACGATAATCCCCGAAGGAAGAATCATTATTGTCTCTTCCTGACGAAGAGACTGAGAAACAACTACGCCCCTTATAAGCTCTCCGATTATTTCCAGCTTAACGAAATCCATAGACCGCTCAGTAACTACTGCATCAGTAAATACCCTCGTCTGACCTCTCTCGTCGAGATAAATCAAATTCTTTGCTGAAGAAACAAACGAAAGAAATAGGAAACAAATTACGAGAATTCGCCTCATTGAATGCACTCCTTAAAGCACTTCGTAGACTATTGGGGGAGGTGTGGACTTCTGTTCTGAAAGAACAAAGCTCTTTCTAATCGCTTCGATCTCCTTCTCAATGATATTTTCATTATTAGCATGAATCATGGCGATGGGCTCGCCCTCTTGGACTCTATCTCCAATCTTCTTCAATACCTCCAGGCCTACGGAAGGATCCACTACATCTTCCTTTTTCTCTCTTCCAGCACCCAGCCTCATACAGACAAGCCCTATCGACTCAGCATCGACAGACCTTACATACCCATTAAAACTGGATCTGACTTCCTTCACAAAAGCGGCTCTTTTGAAATATGTGTCATACCGCTCCGAAAAACCTTCAGGCCCACCTTGAGCACTGACAAATTCATCGAACTTGCTTATCGCTTTTCCAGAGACAATTAGGTGATCAACAACCTCTTCGGCATCCTTACCACTTGCAACTCCCCCGATTACTAGCATCTGACCGGCAATAACTCTGCAAAGGTGACTGAAGTCATCAGGACCGGCTCCCTTAAGTGTCTCTATGGCTTCGACGACTTCCATGGAGTTGCCGACAGCGATCCCCAAAGGCTGGTTCATATCACTTATTACAGCCTTTGTGGTCCTCCCCTTCCTCTTTCCAATATCAATCATTGCAACTGCAAGTTCTCTGGCTTCCTCAAGATACTTCATGAAGGCGCCTGTTCCAATTTTGACGTCAAGGAGTATTCCATCTGAATCAACAGCGAGTTTCTTGCTCATTATACTTGAGGCAATAAGCGAAATCTCGTCAACTGTCGCAGTAACGTCTCTCAAGGCGTACAGCTTCTTGTCTGCTACCGCGACCTGTGCAGTCTGACCGGCCAATGCAATTCCAATCTTCTCGGACTGCTGCTCAAACTCCTCAATACTCAGTGAGGTCACAAACCCGGGAATTGACTCAAGTTTATCAATAGTTCCCCCTGTATGGCCCAGACCTCTTCCTGATAACTTGGCGAAGACCAGACCCGCAGCTGCAACAATGGGTCCAACAACCAGTGTGACTTTGTCCCCGACACCGCCAGTAGAGTGCTTATCCACTTTCATCCCATTAATTGAAGAAAGCTGAATCTTCTCGCCGGAATCAATCATTATTTCTGTCAAATGGAATCTCTCTTCTGAATTAAGGTGGTTGAAATACACTGCCATTAACCATGCTGCCATTTGATAATCGGGCACATCGCCACGGACAAAGCCCCTTATTAGAGAACAAAGCTCTTCCTTTGTGTTCGGGAGACCGTTTCGCTTTTTCATGATTATGTCGTATGTCCTCATTCAAACACCTTCTTAAGTGGTAGCTTAACCTTTATGATTGTCCCCGTTCCATATTCACTCTCAAGGGAAATCGTGCCTCCATGTTTCTCGATGATGAACCGCGTAATTGCCAGTCCCAAGCCTGTACCGCCCATTTTTCTAGATCGTGCCTTATCCACTCTATAGAAGCGCTCGAAAATATGCTTTAAAGAATCTTCAGGTATTCCAACTCCAGTATCTTCTACTTCTATCATGGCATAGTTGTTCTGCGCAAAAGCTCTCAGCCAGATCTCTCTCGGCCCGTGTTCCTTTGCAAAAGTATACTTGACGGCGTTATCAATCAGATTTAGAAGAAGTTGTACGAGCCTGTCAAAATCACCCTCTACAAAGATTCCCTCCTCCATGTCAACATTTACAGAGACATTTTTCTCGTTTGCGAGCGGTTCAACAATCCTCATGACATACTTGACTACTTCTCCAAGTTCGACATCCTCCTTACTGAAAGAGGCTTCGCCAGATTCAAGCTTCTCCAGATCAAGCAAGTCGTTGATCAATCTCGTCATTCTGGCAGATTCGTTTTCGATAATTGACAGAAACCTGTAGACCGTCTCTTTGTCTTCCAGATCATCTTCAGCAAGCGTTTCAGCATACCCATGAATTGATGTCAGCGGTGTCCTGAGTTCGTGAGAAACGTTGGCAACAAAGTCTCTTCTCATTGCCTCTACTTCCTTTTCTTTAGTTATATCTCTCAAGAGTATGAGGTATCTAACAGAACTTTTGAGAGGCACTCTCATTATTTTGCACTCTCTTATTGTTCTCTTGGGATAGTATATAGTTATCTCGGATTCCTGGTTTTCCTGAGTTCTAACCGAATCTTCAAACAAATCACCGATGTAGTAGTTTTCTATCCCTTCGCTTATTTTTCTTCCAACAATTTGCTTGCTTGACAGCTCTTGCGCGGCTTTGTTTGCGTATTCTATCTTTCCATCCTCTGCTACTATCAAGAAGGCATCGCTCAGATTATCGAAAATCGTGACGAGATTCTCGATTCTGGCGTTGAGAGAGGACATATCCTCTTCGATTTTCGAGACCAACTGCTGGACCTTCTTATATATGAAGATGAACTCGGCGCTTCTTGGAACTTCAACGAGGTCCGCAAAGCGCCTTTTGGCGGCTTCTAATCTCTCATTTTTCTGCTTTTCGCGTTTGAACAGAATTAAAAAGAGAAAAGCCATCACCGCAACAGTAGCGAGGACAGCATAAAGCAACGAATCAGTCTTCCTTTCCGGGATCTCTAAACTTGTAACCCTTGCCCCTAACAGTAATAATGTACTTCGGATTTGAAGCGTCTTCTTCGATCTTCGTTCTCAATCTTCTTATATGTACATCAACAGTCCTGGTGTCGCCGTAGTAATCGTATCCCCAGAGTTTGTCGAGAAGAACATCACGACTGAATACTTTCCCTTCATTTTCGGCTAAGAACCTCAGAAGCTCGAATTCTAAGGGAGTGAGACTTACCATTCTGTTCCTGACTCTTACTTCATACTTCTCGGTATCAATCTCAAGATCTCTGGCAAGTATCTTCTTTGGCCTTTCCTCTTTTGCCTGGGCGCTCTGCTGAATTCTTCTAAATACCGCTCTGATTCTAGCTAACACTTCTCTTACACTGAATGGCTTTGTGATGTAATCATCTGCGCCAAGCTCAAGCCCCAACACCTTGTCGAATTCTTCACTCTTGGCACTCAAAAAAATCACAGGTGTCTGTCTGAACTTTTCAGTGGCTCTGAGATTCCTGACCAGTTCGAATCCATCCATTCCAGGAAGCATAATATCGACGATAAACATGTCCGTTTCGTTATCTTCGGCGATCTTCAATGCTTCTTCGGCATCATAGGCCTTAAGTACATCATAGCCCTCCTTCTTTAGATTGAAAGTAAGGAGTTCCACGATCGAAGGTTCATCGTCAACGACCAGAATACTCTTCTTTGCCATGCTTATTCCACTCCTTCCGTTTCGAATTCACTTCCTCTGCATATTTTTTCAGAATAGGTGTTGGATCAATTCCACGTTCTACGTATCCGAGCAATTCTTCACTTCTTTCCTTATCGATATTGGCAAGGGCAAATTGAAGTTGCGACTCTCTAAGGCTCTCGAAATCAATCTTTATTCCCTCCAATACCAATTCCGATCGAATCTCCCTTTCATACTTTCTAAGATTTCCTGTTGGCTCCATTGGCAATCCTTCAAATGGAGTTCCCGGTTTAGGAATCAGAGGATTGAGACTCAAAGTTACACTTGAATATCCCATACTTAAAGCTTGCTTGGCTGTTCTTACTATCCCCCGCCTGTCTTCAGAGCATTCAAATACCGCGCCAAAAATGTAGTACATCTTCACTCTCCGGAACCCGTTTTCCCTTCCAAGTTCGAGCGCCTTCAGAATATCTCCGTCGCTTATTCCTTTTGCAAAGGCATCCCTCATTCTCTGACTACCGCCTTCGGGAGCAATTGTAAATGAGCTCTGCTTGGAAAGCCTAAGCGCTTTCATTAGAGTACTTGAAAGAGAATCCAGCCTAAGGGAAGAAACGGACAGCTCATAGCCTTTTTCTATACAGTGTCCGGCCACTTCTTCAATATTCGGATAGTCTGTAACCGTCGCTGCCACAAGACCAAATCTCTTCGTTATTGGAGAAACGGAATCCATTAAGTCAATAGCATCTTTCAGTCCTCTGAATCTTGGTCTACCGAATCTGTGCCCTGCTACACAGAACCTGCATTTCCTGTAGCATCCTCTTCCGATCTCAATCAAATATCGATCTCCAAACACAGAATCCGGGGTAATAAAGACACTCTCTCCGAGAGAATTCGAGAAGACCGGTTCCACTCGTTTTGTAGTCATAGCAGCGACAATCTCTTCTCTACTCATTCGATGGTCAACAGAAGAAAGACAGCCCAAGAACTCTTCACTCAAATCTCCTTTGTAGACGACATCACCAACTTCGGCTAGCAGGATGTCACTAAAGTAAGTCATGGCACCGCCAATAAGGATTACCGGGTGAAAACTGTTCCTTTCCTCTTTCTTGAGGGGAATGGAGAACCTATTAAGAATGTCAAAGACGTTTAGCAAATCAAGTTCGAAATGTATCGAAAAAGACCATATCCTGAATTCGTCCAGGGGCGTAAGAGAATCAAAAGAATAGTACTTCGAAAAACCTCTGCTGTAAAAGAATCTCTCCGCTCTCACACTGCCTATTTCGTTAAATTTCTTCAACAACACGTGTGTTGACAAACTTGCGCTTCCCACTTCATAAGAGTTCGGATAAATAATTGCCACTCTCACGTCTCCAAAACTCTCCACACTCTGAATAAACCGTTCTCTAGATCGCAGGTTAGAAACTAATTCGTACTCGCCCCAGCTTCTTTTGTCTCTAGGTCTACGCACCAAACACTCTCCTGAGAAAATCAGTAGAGATAAATTTCCGTGAAAACTCAAAAGAGCCTGCCTCGGAACCAAGTTGGTCTACCGAGCCTGAAAATCGAACCTCGGCATTGTCAGAAACGGATTCAATCTTTATATGTATTACCAACTCCTCATCCATAAGCAAAGGAGAATGATGCCTGACAAAACTCTCAGATACTACCGAGACAAGTGACTCAGATTCAAAATCGGCAATAATCTTGTGCCCACAATTATGAATAATCTTCATCAGGCCGCTTGTCGAAAGGAGGTTCAATAGTTCGAAATCGTATCTTTCCGACCATCTCAACGATACGTCGGTTAATGTAACCGCTTCGGTGTATTTCTTGCCTGTCAAAGACTTCAAATGCACGAAATCCAGCATTACGCGGTCACTCCAGTTTTTTTGTGATCTCAGGATCTGCTGCATTTGCTCCAGGTGCAATATCTACCGCTTCAAGTTCATCCTTATAATAGTTGCCGGCTTTCAGTTCCAGAATCTCTGCAAGTTCTCTACCGGAGATAGTCTCTTTCTGGAGAAGGTAATCTGCCGCTTCATCTAGTTTCTTCCTGTGATCGGAGAGAACTCTCTTCGCCTTCTCATAACAAGTAAGAACTATCGTCTTTACCTCAGAATCGATTTCACTGGCTATCTCCTCAGAATAATTCTTCATTCTGGTCAGTTCTCTTCCAAGAAAGACCTCATCTTCTTCCTTGCCCCAGGCAATTGGTCCCAATCTCTCACTCATTCCGAATTGGGTAACCATACTTCTTGCCATGGCGCTCGCTCTTTCAAGATCACTTGCAGCTCCCGTCGTTATTTCACCAAACACAAGATCCTCTGCGGCCCTGCCTCCAAGTGCTTGAGCCATGTTATCCAAAAGTTCAGACTTCGTAATCAGGTACCTGTCCTCCAAAGGAAGGCTCTCCGTGAAGCCTAGCGTCGAAGTCCCACGAGGAATTATCGTTACCTTGTGGACTGGAAAGGCCTTAGGAAGTATCAAACCGACCACGGCGTGACCAAGCTCATGATAGGCGAGTATTTTTTTCTCTCTTTCACTGATTATCCTGGACCTTTTTGCCGGACCCGCAAGAACTCTGTCGATAGCTTCTTCGAGTTCTGTCATTCCTATCATCTTTTTCTTCTTTCTGGCCGATAGAATTGCTGCCTCATTAATCAGGTTCTCAAGATCAGCCCCGACAAATCCTGGCGTCCTCCTGCCCAGAAGCTGCACATCTACTTCGGGATCTATTGGTTTTCCACGCATATGAATTTTGAGAATTTCCGATCTTCCCTTCAAGTCAGGCGGATCAACAGAGATTTTCTTGTCAAATCTTCCAGGCCTTAACAAAGCTTTGTCAAGAATATCGGGTCTATTTGTTGCAGCGATTACAATTACATCGGTCTTTGCATCAAAACCGTCCATTTCGACAAGGATCTGATTCAGTGTTTGTTCCCTCTCATCGTGGCCGCCGCCAAGTCCAGCTCCTCTGTGCCTTCCCACGGCATCGATTTCATCAATAAATAGAATAGCAGGTGCCGAGGACTTGGCCTGGGTGAAGAGATCTCTGACCCTTGCAGCTCCAACTCCAACGAAAAGCTCCACAAAATCTGAACCACTTATGAAGAAAAAGGGAACACCGGCTTCACCTGCAACTGCCCTTGCAAGAAGAGTCTTTCCTGTTCCAGGAGGACCGACAAGCAACAGTCCTTTTGGCATTCTCGCACCTGTATCAGAAAAAACAGTAGGATCCTTCAGATAGCTCACAATATCAGCCAGTTCTTGTTGCGCTTCTTCTACTCCCGCAACATCTTTGAAAGTAACTTTTTTGTCTGTACTTACGTATTTCTTCGCTGGGCTCTTGGTAAATGTGAAAGCCTGAGAGTTTCTTCCTGACATTGATCTCATAAGGAAGAACCAGATGAAAATTATTATCGCCAAAGGAATGATTGTACCTAGCAGGTTGACCCAGAAGAGAGAATCACTACCTCGTTCAAATGTTATGTTTACTCCCCTTTCAGCCAGATGGTCAACATGATTCTGAAACGTCTGGGTTACGAGAGTTTGAGAAGGAACATAAGTCTCAAGAGATCTTCTTGGATTATCTCCTGTAATGTACATGACCTTCCCGTTGTCATAGATAACTATATCTATTATGTTATTGAAGTCATCCAGGAACTTCGTGTAGGGAACGACAACACTTGTCTCAGATGGATATAGGCCCCTGAGAGCAATCAGCAGAAAAATGCCCAAAACAACGTAAAACAAAATCATTCCAATCCTGGGCTTCTGATCCACAGAACTACCTCCTTTCAAGGCAAAAAGCTACAGTATCAAGACTGGAGGGGCCAACTCTACATAGCTCGCTCGTGACAACACCTGGAATCCAAAGGATCTCTCCAGAAGCGTTTTCAAGAACCAGAATCTTACTTGAGAAGCCCTTCAAACCTTTCTCTGAAAGCACATCAATCACTTTCTTGTTTCGCTTCATTCCGAACGGAACGATTGTATCTCCCGCTTTCATAGTTCTCAACCTCATTGGTAATACGATCCTGCTGGCAGAACACATACCGTAAAAAGCGCCGTCCATTTTCTCAAATTCCTCTCTCGGCTTCTTAGTAATCCTTTCCAGTGTAATCTGCCATTTTTCATATGAACAGGCAAAAGGCAAAAAATCAATGGTTCTTTCCTCCAACCCCTGAAATATCAGTTCTCCCACATGGAAGAAGAGATACTTTCCGATTCTCGAAGCCTTCACGTCCTTCCCAAACTCTATTGTCCATCTTCCTTTGGAGGAGACAAGAAGATTGTAAAAAGCTAAGACACGCTCTCTTGACGGCGGATAACTGTCGCAACTCAAGTTTACAACCATTTCTCTTGCCATCTCGAAAACAACGGCTTTTTCGACTGCAATCAGCTTTGAACTTTCTATGAAATATACATCTTCTAATAGTTCAAATTGGTCGAGAATCATTTCAACCTTCGCGCGTATGAATTCATATCCGTCGTATATGTTTTCAAAGAACCGCCATATGGCTTCATTGAGGGCTGGATTCATCTTCTTCAACTCGGGGATGATTCGTAAACGAACGTAATTGCGCTCAAAATCATCCTCAGAGTTGGTTTGATCCTCCATGAATGTAACCCTGTTAATTGTAACATAATCTATAATACGTTGCATATCGCTGAACAGCAAAGGTCTGATCAAGTCACAACTGAATGGACGCAGTCCGACGACACCTTTCATACCCGTTCCCCTCGCTAACCTCAGTAGAATGTTCTCCACAAGATCGTCACGATTATGACCTATGGCTATCAGGTCAGCTTCAACCGCAGACTTAACTTCTCTTAAGAAACCGTATCTAACCTCTCTCGCAGCCGACTCAACAGACAGGCCCTGCTTCTTCTTCATCAAATCTCTTACATCACGTTTCTCGTGGTAGAAAGGCACAGATCTCTCTCGACAAAAATCATCAATCATTCTTGCCTCTTCAGCAGGACCTTCTTTTCGAAGACCGTGATCTAGATTAGCGGCGAGAAGCTCAATCCCCAGCTCTGTCTTCAGATTAATCAGGATATTTAGCAGAGCCATCGAATCTTTCCCGCCCGAGACAGCAACCAGTATCTTCTGATTTTTTCTGATTAGGTGCCATTTCTCTATGAACTTCAGTACTTCGAGCTCAAATTGATCCAATTCTTTCACCACCAATAATAATGCGCCCGTTTAGGGCGCATCTGGAGCCAACGAAGGGACTTGAACCCCCAACCTGCTCATTACGAATGAGCCGCTCTACCGGTTGAGCTACGTTGGCACCCGACTTCAATTCTATATTACTGCTTTTCACATGTCAATCCGTCAGGAAGCATAAGAGACGCTTCTTCTCTCTCTTATAACAGTCACCTTGATAACGCCCGGATACTCAAGTTCCTCTTCTATCTTCTTGGCAATATCTACAGCCATCTTCTCGGCCAAAAGATCGTCGACCTTCTCAGGCTCAACAATTACACGAATCTCCCTTCCTGCTTGAATTGCGTAGGCCTTCTCTATGTGCTTGAAACCGGTTGCAATGTTTTCGAGGTTTTCCAATCTCTTTATATACATGTCAAGAGATTCTCTTCTTGCCCCCGGCCTTGAAGCGGAGACTGCGTCCGCGGCAGCCACAAGGACAGCCTCAGGGGTCAGTGCCTCGGTTTCGCCGTGATGATACTGTATCATATTTATGACATGAGCCTTTTCGCCGTATCTCTTTGCGATTTCGCCGCCGATAATCGCGTGTGACCCCTCGACTTCGTGGTCAATCGCCTTGCCTAAATCGTGAAGAATCGCCCCTCTCTTCACTTTGTCGATATTCAAGCCCAGTTCCGAAGCCATTAAGGCTGCCAGATGTGCCACTTCGACAGAGTGTTGCAACACGTTCTGCCCGTAACTGGTTCTAAACTTCAACCTACCAAGCAATTTTACAAGCTCCGGATGCATAGAGGGAATCCCGACTTTCATCAGAGCCTCCTGGCCGGCTTCCTTTATCTCGCTGTAGACTTCCTTCTTCGACTTCTCGTACATCTCTTCGATTCTCGCCGGATGAATTCTTCCGTCTTCAACAAGCTTATCTAAAGTCATCTTCGCTATCGCTCTCCTAAGAGGGTTGAAACAGGACACAACGACTACCTCCGGTGTGTCATCTATCACAAGATCTGAACCGGTCAGCTTTTCGAAGGCCCGGATGTTTCTTCCCTCTCTTCCGATAATTCTTCCCTTCATTTCATCGGAAGGGAGACTTACTGCGCTTACTGTCACATCACCCGTGTAGTCTGCAGCGTATCGCTGTACAGAGTTCACGATGACCCATTTTGCATATCGATTTCCCTCTTCATCATAATGATCCTTCATTTCCTTCAATCTCTGCGCAAGATCGTGCTCATAGATCTCTTCAGCCCTCTTCAACACAATCTCCCTGGCTTCTTCCATAGAAAGGTCGGCCAAACTAAAAAGCTTCTTCTCAGCCTCTTCCTTCATCTCTTCAACGCGAACCCTCTCTGAATCGAGTAGCTGCCTCGTCTTCTCGATAGCCTCTTCCTTTTTGTCGATGTTATCTTCTCTTCTGGAAATCCTATCTTCCCACTGCTTCAATTCTTCACGATCTCTCTTGAAATCCTTCTCCTGCTCTTCACGAAGTCTGTGAAGTTCTTCACGTCCTTCGATTAGAGCCTTCTTCTTCATATGATCGGCCTCTTCCTGAGCCCTTTTGATGATCGATTCAGAATCTTGCTTTGCAGATTTTAGCTGAAGCTCCATATCCTCCTTTGCCTTCTTCACGGCCAAGGGGGTAAGTATAAAATAAGCCAGCGCTATCCCTGCCGCCAGGCCGGCGATTATACCAATCAATAGCATCATAGTTTCTCGTCGCTGGTCCTTTAACTAGCCTTCAAGGAAACCAGCTCCCTCCCTTCATAATTTCTGTTTGATCTCACCGATAACCTCGTCGATTATGGCAGACGAAAAACCTTTTCTGTACAGTTTTCTTCTAATCTTATCAGGATCTGCTTGTTCTGTGTTACCTGCCGCCTTCTTTGCAATCTCTTTCAAGTCGCAATTTTCTAATTCTTTGTCCATCAAATCGTCAATAAGCTCTTCCGAAACGCCAAGCTTTAGAAGTTCCTGTTTCAGTCTGAAAGGTCCCTTATAGTAAACACTCAGTCCATCACTGATATAGAATTTGGCAAAGACCCTGTCATTCAGTAGGTTCTGGTTTTCCAACTTCCCGATGACCTCTTCAATCTCTTCTTCAGAATACCCCTTCTTGAAGAGCTGTGCGTGGATCTCCTTTCTTGATCTCAACCTGTATCTCAAATATCTTAGAGCATCTTTCAACGGATCGGAAAGCATCAGCTATCCTCATCCTTCTCCTCTTTCTTCACTTCCAGAAGCGGCAGATTGAATTTCGTTCTCAGTCTGTTTTCCATTTCCACCATTAACTCTGGGTTCTCCTTCATGAACTCCACTCCGTTAGCTTTTCCCTGGCCAAGGCTAACTTCATTGCCATCGGCGGGAATATATGCGTACCATGCACCCTTTCTATCTATCATGTTTTCTGAGAGCGCAAGATTGAAAAGCTCATTCGCATGTTCTATACCCTGTCCGTAGATTATGTCTACCTTCGCTTCGCGGAAAGGGGGAGCGACTTTGTTCTTGACAACTTTAATGGTTGTTTCATTCCCCAAAACTGTGTTTCCTTCTCTTATCGCACTGCCTCTTCTGACTTCTAGCCTTACCGAAGCATAGAACTTCAGAGCGACACCTCCGGTAGTTGTTTCCGGGTTACCATAGACTACCCCGATTTTCATTCTCGTCTGATTGATGAATATCACTATGCATTTTGACTTGCTCACATTTCCAGAAATCTTCCTCAATGCCTGCGACATAAGCCGAGCCTGCAAACCCACCTGCAACTCACCCATCGCGCCCTCTATTTCAGTTCGAGGTACTAGTGCGGCAACCGAATCTACCACAATGAGGTCTACTGCATTTGACCTTATGAGACCATCCACAATGTCTAGAGCCTGTTCCCCGTAGTCAGGTTGAGATATCAGAAGATTATCAACATCCACGCCAAGATTTTGAGCGTAATGAATATCCAGGGCATGTTCTGCATCAATGAAGGCAGCTATTCCGCCACGCTTCTGAACTTCTGCAATGGCATGCAAGGCTATTGTTGTTTTTCCGCTTGATTCCGCACCGTAGACCTCAACAACTCTACCTCTAGGATATCCTCCCACTGTGAGGGCGATATCGACCGCAAGAGACCCGGTCGAGATTACCTCAATGTTTTTCCGGTCTTCCTTCTCTCCCATCAACATAACCGAACCCTTTCCAAATTGCTTTTCGATATCCTTTATCGCTCTTTCGAGCGCGTTCTTCTTATCCTTCGACAGCATGTTCAATCAGTCCTCCTTCAAAGCTGCATGTGAAGACCTTCCTGTACCTCGCTCCTTCCCTGGAGAGGATTGATTCAAATACCGATACTTCTCCGACGGGAAAGATTATTCGTTCATCTTCGATAGTGCTTAGAAATTTGCGCCACATTGGCGGGCTGAACTTCATTCTTCCAACGGTCAAGTGAGGTCTGAAGTTTCCGTCAACAGGCAGATTCATCGCCTCCAAAACAACTTTGGTTTCCCTCTGGAGATTCAAAAGACTTTGATTCCGCTCTATTGCCACCCAGATCACTTTCGGCAGCTCCTTATGTTTGAAATAACCTATCCTTCCAGTTTCAAGTGTGAACGAAGGGAAACCTCTAAGCCTGCGCGATAGCATTGATGCTATCAAAGAAAGTCTCTCCTGTTCGATATTGTCGAGAAAGGCTAGGGTAAGATGGGCGTTACTGCCCGGAACCCATGAAGCTTTGAATCCCATTCTCCTAAGTTTTTCCGAAATACCGTCTATCATCGCCGGAACTCTCTCTCCTGTATCCACTGCAATAAAAGAGCGCAATTCACTTTCCCCCCCTGAAAATATCAATATTCTTAAGCAGGTAATTGGCGCCACTTATTGCTGTAATTGCCGCAATTACTACTTCCAGCCATAACATCATTTCCCCGGGAGGAATACCCCAGAGCAAATTGGAGTAGAGCAAAATCAAAAGAGTCATTTGAGAGACCGTCTTTGCTTTTCCAAAAATGTCGGCGGCGATAACTTTTCCCTTGTTCGACGCGACCATTCTGATTCCCGAAACCAGTGTATCTCTAGTTACAAGTATAAATAGGAACCATAAACTGACTCTCGAAAGAGCCATGAAACCGAGAAATATTGAAGTGACCAGTATTTTATCAGCTATCTGGTCTAGGAATTTTCCCAAATCAGTAACCAATCCACGTTTTCTGGCAATCCTGCCATCGAAAAAATCAGTCAGAGAAGCAATCAAAAAGATAACAAACGAAAAGTAGTTTCCAATTGCGTTCCCAGTCGTCAGGAGCAAAAGAACGGGCAAGGCTAGCACCATTCTGGACAGCGTTAGAATATTAGGCAAGTTCATCCAGCACAACACCTTCCATGTCATGTTCATAAGTTTCCGTAATTCTAGCCTTCAAGAAAACTCCTTCCTCATTATGGCCCTTCAGAACGACCACCCCGTCGACTTCAGGAGCACTGTTGTAAGCTCTTCCTAAAGTGTAGCTGGCACCGCTTTCCTCAAGCAATACAGTCATTACCTTACCTTTGAAGCGTGAAAGGCGTTGAGCGGAAATGGAATCCTGTTCTTCCAGTAGCGTTTCGAGCATTTGCTTCGCAAATTCCTTTCCGACAGTCGGCTTTTGACCAAACGCTCTTGTTCCTTCTTCCCTGGAGTAGACAAAACCCCCGAGTCTGTCGAATTCTACAGTTCTCGCAAAGTCTAGAGTCTCATTGAAGGTAGCTTCGTTTTCACCGGGAAATCCGACCATGAATGTGGTTCTCAAAATAGCGTGAGGAGCCTTCCGCCTTATACCTAGAAGCATCTCAAGAAGCTCGACAGAATTCCTGGATCTACCCATTCTCTTCAGAATTTTGTCCGAACCACTCTGAACAGGTACATCAAAGTAATCTACTACTTTCGGCAACGAGATAATCATATCCACCAAAGCATCGTCAACATGATCAGGATGAAGGTACAGAACGCGAATCCAGAAATCACCTTCGAGATCATTCAGTTTCCTAAGAAGTCCTTTGAGGTCGATTCCTTCACTAAGATCTCTGCCATATTGAGTGGAGTCTTGAGATACCAGGACTATCTCCTTAACGCCCTTTTTCACAAGAGAAAGCGTCTCCTTGACCACGCTTTCTGAGGTCCGACTAACCGACATGCCTTTGAAATTGGGAATTGAACAGAAAGCACAATCTCTGTTACAGCCGTCTCCTATCTTGACGTATGCAGAATACTTCCCTGCTACTCTATTGGAATAATCATAGATTACCTCGGGTTCACTGTGATAGAAGAACTCTCCCTTCTCAATCAAATCTGCAAGAGTCATTGGGCTTGTAACCCCTATCAAACCGTCAATTTCGATGATCTCCGACTTCAGTTCTTCATAATACCTCTGAACAAGACATCCTACCGCAAGCACTTTGAGGCCAGGATTTTTCGTTTTGAAGGAAAGGGATTTGAAGATCTCTTCAAGACTTTCCTTCTTCGCATCGTCTATAAATCCGCAAGTGTCTATGACGAGTAAGTCAGCAGCCAAAGCATCTTTCACTATCTCATGACCTCTGCCTATCATAATGCCCACGAAATTGTCCATATCGGCCATATTCTTGGAGCATCCCAGGGAAAGGACTCCAAATCTCATAGTCTTTCCTTTCTCTTCAGGAGGTACAACTCTCTAATCCTCATCAATTCTTCGATGTACTCCCGATCCCTGTAGTTAGGATACGTATATGGAAGGGGTGCAAAAGAACCGTTGACAAACATAAGCGTAATTTCCGCAGAGATACCGTCCCACAAATAGATTCGATTTGCCCAGTGCTTCGTGGAAGCAAGAACAAACTGTGCATGGTGTACGTACCCTGGATCAAGATTAATTTTTCGCTTCCCTTCAAGTCTGAAGTCTTCTTCGACTCCATTGGTGATTTTCTTTGTCAACGAAAGCTGCTGAGGATGAATTAGCCTCTTGAAGGAGATCAACTTGCCTTTGAGGTTGTAGCCCATCTCATCGTTATAATAAGACGTGTACTTGTCGAAGTCCAGAGACCTCGATATATAATCTGCCGGTCCAAACTTCCTCTCAAGAACTGGCTGAATTTCCTGAAGCCTGTAATCTATGTATGAACCGAACATGAAGACAACGAGATTCACCATTTCAGTCTTTCGATAACTTCCCATCACCTTACACTCACTTCCGCCAATGGAATACTCACGTTGACAATCTTCCCATTACTCATTATTGAGTACCTTCCAGGTAACTCTTGTTCAACGACAAGTCTATCGTTTCGTTTTATCTTCAGTACCAGGCTTTCTCCTGGCTGAAGCACATATCCTTCATCATCAAACTGCACTCTCAATCGACTTGTTATATCAAAAAAACCGACTTCAAATTCGGTAGACTGCGTTTCTTTTACATACCTATAAATGAATAGAGTTTCTACGAAAAGGAAGAGAGACAAAACCAGCAGTACTACCGACGCAAATTGACTATTAAATCCAACTCTCTTTCCCATAAAAAGTGCTCCAGTCTATATTATGAACATTCTAAGAGTAATTATAGCACGTTGATGTATGACATTTTTTGAGTGGTCTGATCAAAGGTAGTTGATGAGTAACCGTGTTATAATTTTCGCAAAGAAACCGGCCGGGAGGTTGATTGACAATGGATAGCAGGAGGATCCCCAGACCTACGATAAAAAGACTTGCCGTATACCATAGATGCTTGGAGAATCTGGTGATCTCTGGTGTGCCTAGCATATCCTCAAAGGACCTTGCGGAAAGACTTGGAATCAAGGCTAGCCAGGTCAGGAAAGACCTCTCTTATTTCGGAGAATTCGGCAAGAGGGGCGTAGGTTATGGCACCGAGCTTCTGTTGGACAGTATAAGCGAAATACTTGGAATCAGGAAGAGATGGAATACCTGCATCGTTGGAATGGGTAACTTGGGGATGGCTCTAGCCAACTATCCGGGTCTTGCCGGTTCAGGCTTCATTACAAGAGCTCTGTTTGACAACAATCCCAATAAAATAGGAATACCGATGCCAAACGATCTTATAATCGAATCAACCTCGCTGCTGAAAAACATTGTCAGGGAAAGAAATATAGAGATAGGTGTCATTACAGTTCCCGCAAACGCTGCACAAAGTACAGCCGAGCTCCTGATCGATGCCAGCATAAAGGGAATAGTCAATTTCGCTCCAGTTAGACTCTCGTTGCCGCCAGAAGTGAGGAATGAAGAGATAGATATTTCTGTCTCGTTCAGGTCGCTGGCCTTCAGCATGACCTTTGGATCTTCAGGAAGGGGAAGAATACGGTAATGGTGCTTGTTTCTATAATCGGTGGCAGTGGTTCAGGCAAGACATCGGTCACCAACGTCATCTATAACCACTTCAAAGATAGAGCCGCAATACTCTCGATGGATGATTACTACAAGAATCTCGATCCCGGGACAGATCCAAGAGAGTTCAACTTCGACTCACCAAGAGCTTTTGATTTCGAACTATTTGAGCAGCACCTGAAGTCGACTAAAGGGAACAAAAGCATTATGGTTCCAGTCTATAGTATGGTCACTTACCGACGGGAAGAGGGAATATGCAGGGAGTTCAAACCAAAACCGCTGGTTATTGTTGAAGGGCTCCTCGTTATGTTCAAGAAAGAGATGAGAGACCTCTTTGATTTTTCTATCTACATAGATGCTCCTTCCGATGAGAGACTGATTAGAAGAATTGAGCGCGATACCAAGGAAAGAGGAAGGTCTGTGGACAGTATAATTGAGCAGTACAGGAAGTTTGTTGCCCCTTCTTTTGAGAGCTTCATAGAACCTCAGAAATACTTTTGTGATATAGTTTTACCTGACGGAGCCGCTAACACTACCGGGCTAAACGTGATAATAAACGCTATTGAAAACATGTTGAACAAGTGATCGGGCTGGAGGTGTAAAGTGCCAAAGAGTATACTCTCGGTCATTGTCTTTCTGGCAATTGCTGTTCTTTCCTTTTCCTTTAGCCAGAAACTGATAGTCGAGGACTTTAAGATTTATGTAGATGACTACAGCCAGCAAGAACCACAGCTACCGAAAGTTGTCAAACTCATTGAAGACCTCGATTATCTGTCAATCTACAGATTGTATAAGCTTCAGATGGTAGGAAGTATTGAGAAAAAAGAGAGTTCGACAACAATCGCAGGACTTCTCACAAAACATCTTGAGGCATTCACTGAAGAAGACTTCCGCGATAGCGATGACAGAATTGCTTACAGCGCTTTTCTCGCGTGGGTTCTTTCAGACATTTCTGGAAAGGCATTTGAGACTTACTCGCTAAATGAAATGCCGGCTTACCTCGAAGTTTTCAATTCTTATTCCTCAAGAGTGCGCAGTATGGCCGAGGTTATCTACAAGGAGTGGATCGCCTACTCTTTGGGTCTATTGGAGGAAAAACCAGGAGCATTTCCTGACGCGCTAGAGACCTCCAATTCATTCTCCTCTTTCAGTTTGAAAGTTGACGCTCCGGTTGAGTCAGAGCAGGAAATACTGAGTCTTTCCGACAACAGAATAATCGATGCGCTTAACGAGACTGTAGCCAAGTTAAGCTCAAAAGAGTACAGTGTGAGTGCTCTTGTTGAAGAAGAAATCAGCAGGTTGGCGATACAGACGGCTATGGATCTCGCTCAATTAGGCGACGCCGAGATGATGTCTGCAGGAAGGGAGCTCTTTCGACTCTGGCTTCTAAGATCCATGGGGCTTATTGAATATGCACCTTTTTTCCCAGAGTCGATTGCCGTGAGAGAAAAAGAAGTTGCTGGATTTCAACTTGATATTGAACCGGTAGACTCCAAGTATCAAGTACTAATCGACTCACTTGAGGAGAATCCTGGAGTCAGAACTACGGTAATAGAAAAGATTGAGATGGGAGCACAGCTTCTTTCAATGAAGCAATTCACTCCTGTAGGCCTAATCGAAAGCGATATTGCTGACGAAGTAAGGAAGATTGTTCCAATTCAGGCGAATATAATGGGTGGAATAAGGAATGAACTCTCTGCGAATCTTGTTCTGAGTGTTGAAAAGCGCCTCGATCTCTGGTGGTTAAGGGTTATTGTGTATGCATTATTAGTCGTTCTGGCATTCACAATCCTGCCTTTCGTCAAGAAGTATCTAATTGGCTTAATAATTCTTCTTGAAACCACTTATGTATTTTTCATAGGCAACATCATTGCAGGTATCTTTGACCTGTCCCTTCATTCGATATTCGTGCTTCCAGCCTTTGCTTTCTTACTTATGCTAACTATCTCTTCTCTGCTGAACAAAAGAAAAAGAAGCAGGATTCTTATCCTGAAGTTAATCCTGCTTGTCTTGATCTCAATATTTCCCTTTCTCAATATTCTTAACGAGCAGCCAGAGATAGCTATGGACAACTTTGAGGGATTCTATGATTCCGTTTACTATTCAACACTGAAGAATGATGTCTTTCTCGCTCCGGAATCGATGATAAGTCTGCAGACAAGAGACCTGAACTCTCTTGTCTCAAGCGAGCTGAACGCTCTCAAAAGAATTCTGCGAGTGGTTATTCCAAATAAGATGAATTCATTCTCCACGGCTGCCGAAATGAGCTATAGCGTCGACAGTAATGGAAGGCTCAGAGTTGCGGCTCCCGCATTCAATGAGTATTTCTCCATTGAAAATCAAACTACATACATCTCCGAGCTCCAGGGCCTCACAAAAGACATTGATAGCTTCATAAGGGATAGCAATAGAAACAGCAGGAGTTACTCATCATCGGTATCGGCTCTGATTGGGACTTCGGAAAGAATAGTTGTTTACGCCGGAGAGAAGATGAGGGAAGATTTCACCTATTCACTCGAAACGGCGCTTGGATCTAAACCCGAACTGGCAACTGCCCTCAATGATTATCACAAAGAGATTGATCCCCTTCTCGAAAGCGACCCCTCTCCAGTACCTGTGAAAGTATATAGAGTGCGTGAGTTTGCTGCACTCATAGTCGCTCTATTATTACTCGCAGTTACTCTGTTCGTTGTTAGGAAGCCAATAATCTCTTATATGAACCTGGCAATAATCGTCGTATATTTCTTCTTGGTTTTGCCAGGAATAAGCAGCTTGAGTCTCTTTGTTCAAGGCGGGTCTCCAATCTTAAGAGTGACCATCAATCCCTCAATAAACGTTTTGTTTTTGATTGTTTTTGCGGGTATAATTGTTTTATCAGTTCTATGGATCTTACTATCTCATAAGAAAGGGAGTGTTAGTGAATGAAACTAAGATTATTACTGGTGTTCTCACTTATTCTCATGATTGCCCTCCCAGTGATGGCAATGAAGGTAATCATGGTTACTGACGTCGGCGGACTTGGTGACAAGTCTTTCAACGACGGAACATGGGAAGGAATTGTGAAAGCTTCTGATTTCCTTGGATTGGAAAGGGAAGTAGTTCAATCTAAAGAACAGGCCGACTACATACCGAATCTGTCGAACGCCGCAAAAGAAGCAGATATTATTTTCGGAGTCGGTTTCATGATGGCCGATGCGCTTTACAAGGTTGCTCCTCAGTTCCCGGACACCTACTTCATAGGTATCGACATCGATCCGATCGAGAATATGCCTAACAACGTGGCAACGTATCTATTCAAGGAACAGGAAGGGGCTTTCCTTGTAGGCTATGTAGTAGCCGCTATGACTGAGACAAACATGGTAGGTTTTGTTGGTGGTCTCCCGATTCCTCCTGTCGAAAGATTCCGCTATGGCTATGAGGCTGGAATTAGGGTTTACGAAGAGCTTCACGGAAAGACCATTAGCATGCTTCAGGGATACACTATGGACTTCAACGATCCAAAGAAGGGTAAGGACCTCGCCCTCGCTCAGTTCGCTGAAGGTGCAGACATCGTCTTCCACGCAGCAGGTGCATGTGGAAACGGAGTAATTGAAGCCGCCGCTGAAAAGGGAGAAGGCTTCTTTGCAGTAGGAGTTGACGTTGATCAGGACTATATGGCTCCTGGAAGAGTCCTAACCAGTTCAGTTAAGAGAGTCGACATGGCTTCTTATCAGGCCGTTATGAGCATTGCACTTGGAACTTTTGAATCCGGAACGAAGACCCTCGGTATTAAGGATGAAGGCGTTGGAATCAGCCCTATGACTTATACTAAAGATGTTGTGGGACTAGTTATCCTTTCCGAAGTTGAATACCTTAGAGGTCTTCTTAAGGCTGGAGCATTTATAGTTCCTGACACTCAGGAAGAGCTGGATGCATTCGTTGTCCCAGAAATAACCCTTCCATAATGGAAGCTCTTCACACAATCGTGTGATATCAAAGATCGGGAGAGCAAACTCTCCCGATCTTTCGTATCATGTACGATGGAGGTGAGCGTGTGAAAGAAAACAACGTTGAAAACCTCGATCTCTCAGGCATCGCAGTTGCAATGAAGGGAATCGTAAAGACATTTCCTTCCGTTGTTGCCAATGATCATGTTGATTTCCAAGTCAAACAGGGCGAAATACATGCGCTAGTTGGCGAGAACGGTGCAGGAAAATCGACTCTTATGAATCAGTTGTATGGACTGTATACTCCTGACGAAGGGGAGATTTTTATAAATGGCAAGAGGACCGTAATCAATGGGCCCAAAGATGCTATTGATATGGGCATTGGTATGGTTCATCAGCATTTCATGCTTGTGGACAATCAGACTGTAACTGAAAACGTCGTCCTCGGTTCGGAACCGAAGCGGGGCCCTGCAAAGCTCTTCATGGATACTGGAAAATCACGAAAAATCGTCAAAGAATTATCGATAAAGTTTGGGTTGGCCGTTGACGTTGATTCCTATATCGAAGACATTCCGGTTGGAATGCAACAAAGGGTTGAAATTCTGAAAATTCTTTACAGGGGCGCCGAGATACTGATTTTCGATGAACCGACAGCCGTTCTTACTCCGCAGGAGACTGAAGAGCTTTTCAAGATCCTCCGCGTACTTAAAGAGAATGGCAAGACTATCATTTTCATTACTCACAAACTTAACGAAGTGATGGCCATAACCGACAGAGTAACGGTAATGAGACTTGGTAAAGTTACCGGTCAGGTAAACACGAAAGACACCAACCCGAGACAACTTGCCACAATGATGGTCGGAAGGGAAGTCCTTCTACGCGTGGAAAAGGAAGAGAAGCAGGCCGGCGAGACTGTACTAGAGGTAAAAGACCTCCATGTCAAAGACAACAGAAATCTATTTACTGTTAATGGAGTCTCTTTTTCGGTTCGTCAGGGCGAAATCGTGGGAATAGCAGGTGTGGCAGGCAATGGTCAAACAGAGCTCGTTGAGGCAATAACTGGTTTACGGAAGGTTGAAAAAGGCAATGTCTTTCTAAACGGCAAGGATCTAACCAATCAAACCGCGCTGGAGATTAGGGAGACAGGTTTAACTCATATTCCGGAGAACAGAATCAAGCGAGGCATGGTAACTCAGTACCCCGTGTTTTATAATCTTATCCTTGGCAAACAAGACGAAGAACCGTTTTCGCAGGATGGGTTTATAAACCTGAAAGCTGTTAAGGACTTCGCCAGGGAAGTTGTGGATACATTTGATGTCAGGCCAAAGAATATCAACATGCTTGCTGGAAACCTCTCAGGCGGAAACCAGCAAAAAGTGGTAGTGGGGCGTGAACTTAGTATCGTACCGATTGAACCGAAAGTTGTGGTAGTCTCTCAGCCGACAAGAGGACTAGATATTGGGGCCATTGAGTTCATACACACAACTTTGATCTCAATGCGTGACAAGGGTATTGCAATGCTTCTGATTTCAATGGAGCTGGACGAGATATTTTCCCTTTCTGATAGAATACTCGTCTTCTATGAGGGCGAAATAATGGGGGAAGTAACTCCAGATGAAGTCGATCGAGAAGAAATTGGACTGATGATGGCCGGTCACAAGAAGGCCGAAGTCGTCAGGGAACGGAGTGATGTAGAATGAATACAAGCAAAATTTATGCATTGCTAGTACCTGTTGTCTCCGTTTTGATAGCTCTCCTTATCGCCTCCATCATTATCATAATGATCGGAAAGAATCCGATAACAGCCTACTCCATAATGCTTGAAGGTGCATTTGGTAGTCAGGAAGCAGTCGCAGATACAATAATGAAGATGACACCTCTAATTCTTACCGGTCTTGCAGTGGGGTTCGGTTTCAGGGCCGGAGTCTTCAACATAGGCGCAGAGGGCCAAATGACAATGGGAGCGCTAATTGGCGCCATAGTGGCTATGAACATTGGTGGAATACCTTCGATAATCGCTATTCCTCTTTCTATACTTGTTGGAATGCTAGCCGGTGCCTTTTGGGCATCCATAGCCGGCTTTCTTAAGGCATTCACTGGGGCGCACGAGGTTATCTCGACAATAATGCTCAACTGGATTGCTGCAAACATAGCTTCGTTCATGGTAAGTGGGCCTCTTGCGGTGGGTTCGGGTACTCCCAAGAGCCCAGAAATTGCGGAAGCTTCCAAGCTTCCAGTAATACTGAAGGTACAAGCCACGGAACTCAGTATTGGAATTTTTATTGCCATTGCCGTAGCAATAATAATGTACATCTTGATAGAGAAGACCACAACAGGATACAAGCTAAAGGCCGTTGGGTTTAACCCTCATGCAGCAGAGTACGGTGGAATTAGCATAAGAAAGAGTATAATTCTAACCATGGCGATCAGTGGTGCTCTTGCCGGAATGGCAGGAATAGTTGATCTTATTGGGGTCCCGCCTCATAGATTTGTCGGCGAACTGACCGGTGGAAGGGGATTCGACGGGATCACGATTGCTCTGATCGGCAGAAACAATCCTATCGGCATAGTTTTTGCCGCTCTGCTTATTGCCGCCCTTAGGACCGGATCAAATGCGATGCAAATTAGAGCCCAAATACCAAACGATATTGTTTCAATAATCCAGGGGATAGTAATCTTTCTTGTTGCAGCTGAAAGGATCGTATCCACACTCATATCCTTGAGGCGAAAGAAAGGAGTGACTGCAATATGAGCTGGATCGAAGCGATCTTTGCTATACTTGTCAACCCTTTGTTCTATAAACTCACTCTGCTTTCCGCAACTCCTCTGATTTTCGCCTCTCTCGGAGGTACATACAGCGAAATCACCGGGGTAACTAATATTGCTCTCGAAGGTATCATGCTCATGGGCGCGTTTACCTCTATTGTTTTTACCCTTCTTTCGGGCAATGCGTGGATTGGAGTTCTTATGGCAGTAATTATTGGAACGGGGTTCACTTGGTTCCACGCATGGGCCAGCATACGGTGGTCTGCAAACCAAATTGTCAGCGCCACAGCCCTAGTAATAATTGCTCAGGGGACGACGTCCTTCTTGATGATTCCAATATTCGGAAACGAAGGCCAGACTGATTTCATCGGCAGAGTTGCTTATTTGGAAGCAGGTTTGCTAAAGGAAATCCCTTTCATAGGGGATATTTTCGGTTCTATGAGTCCTTTTACCTATCTTGCGATCATCTCCGTAGTTGCAAGCTGGTTCCTGATGTACAAGACACCTCTAGGTCTTAGAATGAGAGCTGTCGGAGAGAACCCGGAGGCCGCAGATACTCTTGGAATAAACGTATTCAGGATAAGATATTTCGGAGTTCTTATGAGTGGTGTCTTTGCCAGTCTTGCAGGAGCTTTTCTGTCGGTAGGAGAGCTCGGAAGGTTTGTTGAAAACATGATACATGGAAGAGGGTTTATTGCTCTTGCAGCGATGATTCTCGGTAATTGGAATCCAGTGGGCGCGATGTGGGCCGCGATTTTGTTTGGGGCTGCAGAAGCGATGAATCTTCAGCTGCAAAGCAGTTCGATTGTCTCGGTATCTGCTAGTGTCAAGCCGCTTTTCAATATGCTTCCTTTTGTTGTAACGCTTATAGTTGTTGGTGGCTTCATTGGGAAAACAAGATCCCCGGCAGCTTCGGGAACACCTTACGAAAAGGAATCATGATAAATGAGAAGAGGCCCCGAGGGGCCTCTTCTCTTATGCCATCCTCAGTGCCCTCTGAAGCCGGTTAAGCGTCTTATTTCTTCCGAGAAGGAATATTACATCTACTAGTTCTGGCCCTTCTTCGGCAGATGTGAGGATATACCTTAACGTCATGTAGAAACCCTTTCTGTCAGGTTTCATATCTTTAAGGATGGCTCTTATGGTCCCAATTATTTCATCGTTATTCCAGGAATCTAGATATTCTATTCTGTCTTTGAAGGCTTCAAGAGCCCTGTAAACTCCCTTCTCGCTATCATCGTATGGGCTGAATGGAGTCAAATCAGGGTCATCGAAATACAGTTTCATTTTCTCTGGAACTTCAGAAAGTGTCTCAACTCCCTTTCGAACAGAGTCAATGGCTCTTCTTAACCACTTCCTGTTGGCAACAACCTCTTCAGAAGTCATAAGCTTCGATTCCACAATGAAAGGGATTGTCAGATCCGTTATTCTGTCAAGATCGGTCTCGCGAATATAAACCCCATTCATCCACCTTACCTTGGCATCGTCAAAGATCGCTGCGCTTGTATTGACTCTTTCAATAGTGAAGCTGTCAACTATCTCCTCATGCCGCAAAATCTCCTTCCCTTCCGGATGTGACCAACCCAATAAAGAGAGGAAATTGAAGAACGCTTCAGGAAGAAATCCTTTTTCTCTGAACTGCTCGACCGATGTGTCACCATGTCTCTTGCTGAGCTTCTTTCCATCAGGTCCGAGGATCATGGAGACATGGGCGAACGACGGTATTGGAGCGCCAAAGGCTTCATACAGAGCCAGCTGCCTCAGTGTGTTTGAAAGATGGTCATCCCCTCTTATCACATGAGAAATCTCCATCGAGATATCGTCGGCAACTACGGCAAAGTTATAGATCGGCTGCCCGTTGGAACGCATTATCACGAAATCACCAATGGCTCCCTCTTTGAAGACGACCTCTCCCTTTATCTTGTCGGGAAGCCGGTACTCCTTACGTGGCATTCTAAAGAAGACGACAGGGTTCAACTGTCTTGATTCAAATTCCGATACTCTACTGGCTGAATTGAAGGACTCCAGCATCGATCGATCGTAGTGCGGAGCTTTACCTTCCGAAAGCAGCTTGTCGTGAAGTCCTTCTATCTCCTCCGGATAAGCGTAAACCTTATAGGCAAGATCTCTTTCAAGAAGGTCTCCTACCATGTCTCTGTAAATATCTCCTCTTTCACTTTGCCTGTACGGTCCAAAAGAACCACCCACGTCTGGTCCCTCGTCCCATGTAATGCCCAACCACAGGAGTGCTTCCATCAGTTGTTCCTCGAACTCCTTCGTGGATCTGGAAATGTCTGTATCTTCAACTCGCAGAACGAGCTTCCCTCCATAGTGCTTTGCGTACAGATAGTTGAAAAGCGCAGTTCTTGCTCCGCCGACATGGAGAAATCCAGTAGGGCTGGGAGCGAATCTCACTCTAATCATTATAATCACTTTCCTTTCCAAGAAAAGCAAGCAGAATACCTGAGATCGTTTTGCTGTCAGTTATCTGCCCGTCGATTATCATTTCGATAGCCTCTTTGGTGTCAATCAGAACCGGTTCCACAAATTCACCCACATCGGGACATGGATCCCGAAATCTTTCAACTTCCGAAGAATAGATGTGAATAATCTCATCGGAAAAACCCGGCGAAGTCTCAATCGTCGCCAGTTTACGCAGATCTTTCGGAATGTATCCCGTCTCCTCCAGCAACTCTCTTCGGGCACATTCTTCAGGACTCTCACCTGCATCAAGTTTTCCTGCAGGAATTTCGAGCATAGTCTTCTGCACCGGGAAACGAAACTGCTTGACAAGTAGCAATTTGCTCCCCGAAACCGCAACAATTGCCACTGCCCCCGGATGCCTTACAACTTCCCGCGATGCCGTGCTTCCGTCCTGCAAGCTCACAGTGTGCTTTTCGAGTTTCAGGACTCTGCCAGAGAAGATTTCTTCCTTCCCAATCGAAAGCTCCATCTTACTTCTCCATCTCGAAATGAAGAGGCAGCAACTCATAGGTGCTTGTTCTGATAATTCTTTCATTTCCAACGAGAATTACTTCGAAGTCGCCGAATTCAACCATAAACTGTCTACATGCGCCGCATGGGGAGGTTGGCTCTTTCCGGTTGCTTACTACTGCAATACTTCTGAATTTCCTATAGCCTGTTGAAACAGCAGATACTATTGCCGCTCTTTCGGCGCACATGGAGAGTCCGTATGAACCGTTCTCCACATTGGTCCCAACGAAAATCTCTCCCTCCACCGTCAGTAGCGCCGCTCCAACCGGAAACCTCGAGTATGGCGAATATGATCTATCCTTTGCCTCAATAGCCTTCTGTATTAGTGCTTTCTCCTCTGAAGTGTCTTTCATCAACGTCCCTCCTATCTACATTGAGCCTGATCTTCTCCACCTTATTCTTTCCAGCCGCCAGGATTTCAAAAGTGAAACCATTTACGATTATTTTCTCCCCCACTTCAGGAAATCTCTCAAGAACTTCAAGCAGATACCCACCTATCGTCTCAAACTCAGTATTGGGAAATGGTTGTTCCAGTTCTCTCTCTATATCGTTAATCGGAGTCATTCCATCAACAATATACTCGTTTTCTCCTAGTCTCTCTATCATCATCTCTTCCGACTCCTCATCGTACTCATCGAGGATCTCTCCCGTGAGTTCCTCGATAACATCTTCCATGGTTATTATTCCTGCCGTTCCACCATACTCATCAATGACAACCGCGAGATGATTTTTCTTCTCTCGGAATTCTCTCAGCAAGTCATCGACCTTTTTTGTTTCGGGCACGAAATATGGAGATCTCATAATCTCTTCAACATGGATAGACTGAAGAACGTTATTGTCCTTTCTCTCCAGAATGAAATTCAGCAGGTCTTTTGCGTAGCATACGCCAACTATTCTGTCGATATTCTCTCTGTAAATCGGATATCGCGAATAACCTTCCGATTCTACTAGTTCCATCAAATCTATGAGCGGCTGCTCTTCCTCCAGTGCCTCGATCTCTACTCTCGGAGTCATTATCTCTTTTACTGAGATGTCTTTCAATTCCAGAGTTCTCTTCATTATCATTCTCTCTTCCGACTGGAGTACTCCTTCTTCATGACCGGCATCTACAGCAGATCTTATTTCATCCTCAGTAATAAATGGTGCGAAATCGACCTTCTTGCCCCCAACAACCACTATGAAAAAATTCGAGATATGCAATAAAAGCCATAAAAGAGGTTTCAGAACCACAGTGATTACAGTGATTACCGTTATCATTCTTCTAAATAATCTCTCTGAATTCTCACGCGCAAAGATCTTCGGAGTTATCTCTCCAAATACCAGAATGAGAAAAGTCATGACCCCTGTAACAAGAGCCGCCGCAATTCCGGCCGAATTATTGGGAAGAAGTCGAAGTGCAAGTAAAGTCGCGAGTGATGAAGAAAGGATATTTACAACATTGTTCATCACAAGTATCGCCGTAAGAACTGAATTCGGGTTGTCGACGAAGTATTTCACCGACCTGCTGAAGCGCTTTTCTTTGCTTTCCATAAGATCGCGTAGTTTCAATTTGCCCATTGTCATGAGAGCAGTTTCTGTTCCAGAGAAGACACCCGAAAGGTAAAGAAGAAAGCCAAGTAGTACAAAATTCAATAAGAGCGAAACAGGATCCCCGCTACTAGTAGGGTCTTCCACTTCTAATTTGCACCTCCAGATCAATAATGATACGGTCTGTTGTCCAGAATTGTGAATCCCCTGAAGAGCTGCTCCAGCAGTACGAGAACAGCCATTTCATGAGTAAATGTCATCCTTGACAAAGACATCTTCTGCCAGCCTCTCGAAAGAACCTCTTCGCTGAAACCTAACGGCCCTCCGACGAAGAAAGACAGACTACTTACTCCTATATTTTGCCATTTTTCAAGCATTCGTGCAAACTCTTCTGATGAGTACTGATCTCCCCGATTATCGAGAAGGAGAATTGTGTCGTAAGGGCCGGCGATTTTCAAATACCTCTTTCCCTCTTTCTCTTTTACCTTCTCCTTTTCTCTAATGACTTTGCCGCCCAGTGGGAAGCACTCAAGATCTACTCTTGCAAAACTCGTAAGCCATTTTCTGTACTGCTCGATTCCTTCAAGGATGAAATGAGACTTTGGCTTTCCCGTAACGACAACCTTTATATTCATCTTACCCTGTTCCCGTTCTTAATTACTCCTTCTACAAGATCTCTGGAAAAATTGTAAACTATCTCACTATAATCTTCTGCTCTTATTAGCACCATATCTGCATCGTATCCGACCTCAAGCCTGCCCTTCTTATTATCAAGGCATAAAGCCCTTGCACTGTTAGCCGTATATGCATTTATAGCCTCTTCAACAGAAAGACCGCAACGAGATACCGCAAGGAAGATGATGAAAAACGGATCGAATATATTGCAGGAGCCCGGGTTAAAATCCGATGCTATCGCTACTGTCGCACCGAGATCGATGAGTTTTCTACCTTTTGCAAAAGGCTCATTGAGAAAAAATGAAGTCCCCGGAAGCAGAGTAGCTACTGTCTCGCTTTCTGCCAGAAGTACTAGAGTCTCATCGTCAGCTGAAATCAGATGATCTGCCGAAACAGCTCCCAGTTCAACTGCCAGTCTCCCTCCACCTGATGACGAAAGTTCGTCAGCATGGAGCTTCACTTTGAAGCCCTTCTCTTGTGCCTTCATCAGGTACCGTCTGGACTGATCTTCATCGAAGACCCCTTTCTCACAGAAGATATCGATTGTATCTGTTAGTTCCACCAGATCATCGAATAATCCTACCATCAAATCCAGGAATTCCTCTGGTGAGCCATACTCATCAGTCACTGCATGTGCTCCCAAGAAAGTTGGAACAACATCGACCGGATGAATCGAATCTAACGCTCTCAAGACCTTCAACTGTTTGAGCTCATTTTCTTTATCCAGACCGTATCCGCTCTTCCCTTCAACAGTCGTAACACCGAGAGAGAGCATGGAATCCAGAAAACTCAAGGAGTTGGCAAGGATACTCGTGGCCGAAGCCTTTCTTACCTCTTTGACAGTAGATAAAATACCCCCGCCGGCATTCATGATATCCATATAGCCCTTCCCTGAGAGTCGCATTATGAACTCGCTGCTTCTGCTTCCAACGAACGGGATGTGTGTGTGACAGTCAACGAACCCTGGAATGACAACGAGTTGATTGCCATCTATGTATTGATCGGCCTCTACGTAATCCTGGCCAACGTACGATATCTTCCCTCCCTCAATTGCGATGTTCACATCGCGCTTTATCTCGAGAGAAGACATCTCTTTGCCCCGGAGAGAACCGTCCTTTGGAGGAGACGCGACCTGTCGAATATTCAGAATAGCGAGCTCGGCAGTCACTTTCATTTATCCCGGTCTGAGATGAAGTCTAGCACCCTTTTCTCAAGAATCGTGGAACCTGAGAACTTTTCCAGTCTTAAGTAGTGCTCGGCAACTTCGACAAGCGCTTGTAGGGGAGTAAGACCAACGATTTCCGAGCCAACAATCGGAACACCGTATCTCTCTGCTTCCGATTTTATTACTTCAAATACCCTGAAAAGAGGCGTCTTTCTATAGTTCGTCATGTTCATCGAAATCTGAACGATGTCTCTGTCCTCCAACCTGAATCCAAGAGCTTTCACGTAGCGAAATCCTCCACTTATGTGCCTTATAGATCTTGATATTCTGTCTGCAATCTCGATCTTATCAGTTCCCAAATTCACGTTGAAAGCAATCAAATACTCTCTGCAACCTATAGCGACCACTCCCGCAGACGGATGAATCTCTGAAGGGCCGAAGTCAGGTTTCCACTGCTCACTTTCAATCTTCGAAGCGAAATTCTCAAACTCTCCTTTTCTGATGTTTGAAAGACTTACCCTTTCAGGTGCAGTTGCTGAATCCTCGTACAGGTAGACGGGAATCTTGAGTTCCTCCCCAATTCTCTTACCAAGTCTGTTTGAAAGTGTGATACATTCTTCTTTCGTCGTGTTCATAACTGGGACGAGTGGAATGACATCCGTTGCACCCATTCTTGGATGTTCACCGGAGTGGTTTCTCAAATCGATCAATTCCTCCGCCTTCTGGGTCATTTTAAACAACGTAGTCTCCACTGCTTCAGGTTCTCCAGTTATCGTAATTACAGAACGATTGTGATCTGGATCGCTTGAATAGTCAAGAACCCAAACGTTCTCCACTTTCCTGGCTTCCTCAACAATCTGCTCAACAATGTCCAATCTTCTTCCTTCACTAAAATTTGGCACTGATTCTATGAGTCTCATTCATACCCCCTCACAATCTACTACTCTCCACGTTCTTTGTCATATTCAACTTCTTTTACTGAGTAACTATGGACTATTCCTAACTGAAGAGCAAATATCATCGACGATGATCCGCCGTAACTAACAAAAGGTAACGGGATTCCAGTAACTGGCAGGAGTCCCAGATTCATTCCGACATTCTCAACCACATGAAAGGCAAAAACCGCGAATATTCCGCTAAGAACTATTCTACCAAACTCGCTCCCTGTTTTTCTTGTGATCGACCAAATCCTCCACAGCAGAAGCAAATACATAGTAAGCAACGAAACGGCTCCTATGAAGCCCCACTCTTCTCCCAGAACCGAGAAGATGAAGTCGGTGTGATCTGCTGGAACGTATCCGAGCCTGTTCATAGTTCCTTGAAGCATTCCGGTGCCCTCCAGACCGCCGGATCCAATTGCCCTGATTGCCTGTATCGTATTGTAAGCTGCGCCGGAGGCATATTCCTCGGGGTGAAGGAAACTCAGGAGTCTGTCTCGCTGGTAAGGTTTTAGACCGAACATGAAGACTACCGGCGCCAATAAAGCGATTAGCGCAGTAATTGCAATCATTAGCTTATCGTATTTCTTGCTGACTAGAGTCATGAAATACCAGATGATCATCACGATAATTGTCGTTCCCAGGTCGGGTTCCAGATAAATCAGACCAACGAAGGCGCCAGTAATCAGTACGCCCAGGAAGAAAAGGCCATACTTGCGCTTGACTTCGCTGGAATATATATATCCAAGGAATATTATCAGGGAGAATTTCGCGAGCTCAGATGGCTGAAAGCTGGCAACGCCAAGATCTATCCATCTTCGAGAACCTTCAACCGGACCCAAGTAAAGAACCGCGCCCAATGTCACAACAGATAGAAACACTAACAGAAAGGAAATGCTCTTCCAAAAACCTCTCTTGACGACGTAAGCAGTAAAAACGAAAACCGCGCACGAAAGCAGGACCCAAACTAGTTGCCTGCCGAACAGGTACTCTTCTCTTTCACCAAAAGTGGCACTATACAGCACGATCAGGCCAAATATCATAAGAGAAACCATGATTCCCGGAAGCAAGAACTCAACTCTGCGCTTCATATACACTCCTCTCAGTTCAATATGATTATATAACTTCTTAATCATCTTACGCATTACAGCCTGCATCAGGCTATCCCAGAAGAAATGTCGTCTTTGACCAGGCTTTGTCTTGAAGGCCGACAAAAATGTATAATCGAACCGGAGAGGTCTCCATAATCAAAGATAGTCAAAAGAGGAAGAAAATGAACCCGGAGACACGGACGAATCTGAAGGAGAAGTGAGGTTATTATGAATGTGAGAGAGATTCTTGAATCAAAGGATCAAAGGAAGCTTTCCATGGTTTCCGCATACAGTTACTTTGAAGCGAAATTCGCCGAAGAGGCGGGGGTAGACATAATATTGGTTGGAGATTCTCTTGGAACTCTTGTTATGGGGAAGAGGGATACCCTATCAGTTACGATGGACGAGATGATCTGGTCTCTCAAATCCGTTCGCCGAGGTTCAAAGAAGGGATTCATTGTTGCAGATATGCCCTTCGGCTCCTATCAGTGTTCTACAGAAAAAGCCGTTGAGAACGTCATGACTTTTCTTAGGCATGGAGCCAACGCAGTAAAGATCGAGGGAGGGTTCGAAACAGCCGATCTAATAAAGTATCTTGTAGACAGAGGATTCCCCATAATGGGGCACATTGGCATAACTCCTCAGCACGCCAGTTTGGTTGGGGAGTACCACGTTCAGGGACGAGACGAAAAGAGTATAAAAAGATTGATCGAGTCCGTAAACGATCTTGAAGAAGCCGGAGTCTTTGCAATACTTCTCGAAATGGTGGTAGAGGATGTGGCGAAGAGGCTAACGGAGGATTCTTCTGTTCCTACCATAGGTCTTGGTTCAGGGCGATACTGTGACGGACAGTTTTTGAGATGGCATGACCTTTTGGGAATAAACGATGAGTCGAGGCCTAGATACGTCAAGAGATTTGCAGACCTCAAATCGGAGATCATTGAGGCCCTCTCAAATTTCAATGAAGAGGTTAAGTCAGGTGTCTTCCCCGACGAAAGGAATGCCTTTGAGGGCGCCGAAGAGATTTGATGCTCCCTGACATTTCTGAACCGTCTGGAGAGGTAGGATCCTAATATGATGGCAGGAGAAAATGTTATTTCTTTCTCTGAGATAGACTCCACGAATCGATTCGCTGTTGACAACCTGGACAGACTTCCTTCCGGTACAGTAGTCTGGTCTTTGTCGCAGACGAAGGGTTATGGGAGGCACAAACGAGTTTGGCACTCCAGCAGAGGCGGGCTGTGGATCTCAATAGTCTTCAAACCAACACTGATTAGAGAACCAAATGAATATACTAAACTTGCTTCCGTCGCAATTGTTGAAACTCTTCTGCAGCTTGACTTCAAATCTGTGAGGATTAAGTGGCCAAACGATGTTCTGATAAACAGCAGAAAAGTTGCCGGGATTCTTACTGAGGCAGTTTTTACAGGCAGGTCGCTTAGTGCCATAGTGGTAGGTGTAGGTATCAACGTAAACAATGAATTGCCTGACGAAATCAAGCAAACCGCCCTCAGTTTGAGTGCCGTGAAGGGTAATCATATTTCGCTTGAATCACTTCTAGATAGGCTTCTTAAGAGAATGGAATTCCTCAGAAAGACCTACCTGATCAGAGGAAAAAGCAGATACCTCACCAGACGCTGGAAGAAATACCTCGCTTTTGGAGAGAATGATGAAATAACTGTATCCCTGCGCGAAGATGACAGAGTCACTGGTATAATTAAGAGGATAACTCCTTCATCATTGCTGATCGAACAAGAGAACGGAACGGTCCTCGAAATAAAGTCGGGGGAGGTTATCCTCTAATCTCCTGAACAACCTCCGACCGGAAATCCTCCGTAACCTTCACAATGAGTGTTCTGTTTGAAAACCTTATAGAGACGATGTCGTTGGGTTTCACTTCCGAACCTGGCTTTGCCGGAGTATTGTTTCTTGATACATAACCCTTTTCAATCGCTCTTTTTGCCACTACTCTTCGTTTGATTATCCCATTTACTTTCAAGTATTTGTCTATACGCAAGATAAATCTCCTATGAGTATACACTTGACTAACTAACTCAAAATAGGTATAATTATGTCATCGAGATGTTCTTGCCCCCGCCACTCCGCTAGGTGCAGGGGCACTTTTTTTACATAATCACTATAAGGGTTCTTACTCCACCCGTCTCTTCAAGATACTGGCTGTTAAGGAGAACTCCGCTCTCAATTTCGAGACCCATGAGACCTGTCAAGATGTATCCGGAATCGACAAACAACCTGGCGAATCCCTCGACTCCTGTGAAATCCAGAAGCTTTTTGTACGTAGCTAATTCGGAGATTATTACTCCTTTATTAAGCGCTTCATCAGTTTCAGTCTGATTCTTTGATGAAACGAAAAGCCATCCATTTTGGATCCATATATACTGACCTTCCACTAATAGGCCGTCGTTGGAAACAGACACTCTTAGGTTCGGTTCCGCCTCCTCTATCATGGACTTGACTTTATCTAATGTGCCGTTGTAGGAGGCTCTCACAACGTAGGTGTAGCCTACTGAGTCTGTACTTTCAGTTGTCGTTCCACCCGCACCCATTAGACCTGCAAAGATATCATCTACCGAAATGTTGGCATCGATCATAATTTCCCCGTTCATATCTTCGGACAACTCACTAATGCTTAGATTACCTATTTTTACCGTCTCCAAATCCAAAGATATCAATCCCATTTGCTCAACATCTAGATCAGAAAGAAATGAGAAGCTATTAATTTTTACAGATCCAGAAGCAAGAGGAAGATGGCGGCCAACTTCAAGCTCCGAGACTGAGGCTCCGCTAAGAATCTCCGAGAACTTCTCCCTGCTTTCTTCCGATTGTGGTATAGAAAGAACCTCTGCTATTAGGACTTCTTCGTCATTCCATATAGAACCTTTCTGAACACTATCTCCCGTTGCAGAATAGAAATAACCAAAGCCGGGAGAGAGGTCTGCTACGACCAAAGCGAGCTCGAATCCCTTCTCAGCAAGCGAATAGGACTCAAGATCACCTATATAGAGGTACTGTTGATCAACAGCAATATTCAAATCAAAATCTGAGGGCAGCAGCTGTGGAAGAATCTTTTCAATGGCAGACTTCAGTGTTTTTGGATTGTCAATAGGGCCGAAGACAGCTACCAGACGATCATAACCCTCTGAGTCGGCCCATACAGCCAACCCAAAATCCCTGTCAAAAGCCTTGTATATATCCTTGGGATCGAGACCGTTGTTGTAAGCTAGCATTTCGACGTACTGAGCTATTAGCTGCTCTATAGCAAGCTGGTTGAGAACCATATCCATGAGAACGGTTTGCTTTGTCACGCTGTAGTTCTCTTTGAGATTCTCAACGACGAGAACACTGTGAGACTTGGCGGGGAGTCTATCTGCCACAGAATAAACGCTGGCAAGCGTCAAAGACCCGATAATTAGTAAAACGAATACTGTAAACCTCTTCATGTATGCACCTCCAAGATTCCATTCCAGATTTTGACGAAAAAAGGGGCAGATCAGTTCTCATTGAGATTCTACCACTTGACGCAAAGCAGATGAATCCTATCTGCGATCTTTTCGCGAAATCTGCTTAATAACTTCAGCAAAGAAGATTCACAGGTTTTGTGTCATTTTGAGAGAGTATAATAGTTGCGAAAAGAAAAGCCGAGGATTTTTATTGAGCGTCAGAATTAATTGAAATGAGGGACGTCACTTGAGGTTTTTCAAACTGGTGCAAAACGATCTTCTTCTAATTTTTAAATCAAGAACCTTCCTTCTAGTGCTGGTTCTGCTGCCGGTGCTACTGGCGTCAATATCCGCTATAACTTCTGACACTGGAGGTTATTCTGATCTGAGAATTGGCATTATTAATGAAGATAAGACTTTCATAGGGCTATTCTTCATTCAGTATGCCAGCTCAATGCTTAAGGGAGAGAATATCATCCAGTTGTCTGGCAGGGAGCAGATCGATTCAGTAATAAACACCCTTGATGGTGTCTTCATAATACCTAGGGGATTTGCGAACAAACTTCTCTTCCAGGAACCATCTGAGCTGATTTTTATCCCAAATCCAGGCTCTATGCAGACTACAGTTGCGCTCTATCAAGTATTGAGTAATGTCTTGAGGGAATTCAAGGCCCTCCCCGTTGTAGCGGACCCCGAATTCATGAAGACAGTAGATATCGATCCAAATTATGTGGCTCCTTCGCTTACAGTAGAGGGGATTTCTGAATCGAAGCTCAGCTTCTCTTCTCTTCTCTTCCCAATAGTGCTGGTTACAACGCTAATGTTTATGACATCAGTAGGCGCTTCAACAGGTGTCTTTGAAGATAGAAGAAACGGTGTAATAGACATTCTGAGACTTTCAAATGTCGGCTCATTGAAGTATATAGGAGCTAAAGTAGTAAGCTTTATGTTATTTTCGACGGCACAGGTCCTGATATTCATGGTTGCCGGGAAGTTCTTTGGGTTGGAAATAGCATCCAACTTTTTGCTCTACTTAGCAGTGATAGAGGTTTATATCTTCTTGTTCACATCTATAGGTTTGCTTATAGGTACTGTTCTCAATTCTTCGAGGAGCGCCCAGCTGACTTCCATATCAATAGTCACGACGTTACTGGTTCTGAGCGGAATTCTAATTCCCCATTCGATGTTTCCTGACTGGCTTGAATCTTTCAGTAGAAACCTGCCGACAACATCCCTTCTGGTTCTCCTCCAGGGAATTTCAATGCTTGATTTCGGCCTGTCCCAGGCGGTTGTCCCTTCTTTAGTGAATCTATCAATTGCGGCAGTGATAACGATAGGTGCTGGCCTTATGACCCTGAGAGAGGATATCTCACTGGCAGACTAGATCCCAATATCGCGATATTGACTGACGTGGTCAAAAGAGTTATAATTGTGTTAGTTTAAAACTCCCAAAGGGAGAGGGCTTTCTTGCCCTCTATTTTTTATTATGGTGGTGTTGTTTGTGGAGGACCTGAAGAGAGAGTTGCTTGAACTGGCAAACGAAGTCGCAAGTAACCTTGGCTATTCGATCTATGATCTCGGACTTTCGAGAAGGGGAAAGAAAAGACTGGTGAAAATCACGATCGATAAGCTAGATGGGTACGTATCTATTAGCGACTGCGAACTGTTTTCAGCCGAGTTTGGTAAGGCGCTTGATTCAGCGGACCTCGTGCCATTTTCATATGATCTGGTTGTAGAGTCACCCGGGCTGGAACGCGCTCTTAGAAGCCTCAAAGATTATGCTAGATTCGTAGGCGAGAAGGCGAAAGTAATTCTCCAGGAACCCGTTGATGGGGTTTCAGTCGTGATTGGGAAGATTATCTCGTGCGAAGGCGACGTTATCACTGTTGAGAATTCAGAAAACGGAAAAGAGATAGCATTCAACTTTTCAGACGTAAGACGAGCCAATCTAAAATTATGATTTTAACGGTGAGGTGTTCATATGAATCTCAATCTCTTGGAAGCCCTGGATCAGTTGCAGGACGAAAAGAACATTGAAAAAGAAGAAGTCTTAGATATACTTGAGAAAGCATTGCAGAGTGCCTATAAGAAGAACTTTGCTTCCGAAAGTGATGTTGACGTTAGAATAGACAGGCTTACAGGAGACATAGAGGTCTTCGAAAGGCTTGCTGTAGTCCAATCGGTAGAAAACCCTTCGGTTGAAGTGACGCTGGAGGAAGCTCTTAAAATAGATTCTTCAGTTGAAGTTGGTTCAATAATCGAGAAGAAACTCAACATAAAGAAATTCAAAAGAATTGCCGCTCAGACTGCCAGACAGGTTCTAATTCAGAAAATCCGCGAAAGAGAAAAGGAAAACCTGTTCGACAAGTACGTCGACATGAAGGGAACCGCAACGACTTCCGAGATATTGAGAGTCACCGCCGAATGGATTGATCTTCGAATCGGCAAACTGGAAACCAGAATTCCCACTAAGGAACTCATTCCTGGAGAACAGCCCAGACTGAATTCTCTTATGAAGGTCTTTGTTGTGGACGTGACGAGGTCTGCACGAGGGCCTCGTTTGCTTGTCACGAGGCGGACACCTGAGTTTGTAGTTGAACTGCTGAAACTTCAGGTTCCGGAAATTGCCGGAGGAGATGTCACAGTCAAAGCAATTGCCAGGGAGGAAGGTATCAGGTCGAAAGTTGCTGTGTTCAGCCAGAATACTAAGGTTGATCCGGTCGGAGCTTGCATTGGTGAAAGCGGTACTAGAATCGCCGAAGTCTTGAGAGAAATCAAACCCGAGAAAGTCGACATTTTGAGGTGGAGTGACGATCCCGCAGAATTCGTTGGAAATTCGATTGCGCCCGCCTCGGCGCTTGAAGTGAAAATCGCGAATCCTGAAAACCATGAGGCAGTAGTATATGTCTCGCCAACCCAGCTGTCTCTTGCAATCGGAAAGGGAGGCCAAAACGCGAGACTTGCAGCAAAACTAACTGGCTGGAAGATAGACATAAAACCCATAATGTAGCTCAGTCTGACTTGAACGGAGGCTGATTATGAAGAAAGACCTGCTTAGGGCAGAACTGAAGAAGAGAAATCAGAGGATGACTGCTCAGCGAGAATACGTGCTTAGGTTCTTTCTAGAGGCCGAAACGGATCACCTGAGTGCTGACGAAGTATATCAGAAGGTTCAGGGAAGAAAATTCAGGATAAGTAAGGCAACAGTCTACAGGACGATCGAGTTGCTTGTGGAGATTGGACTCCTAAGGAAAATTACCTTCAGAGACGGAATAATCAGATATGAACCGGTGAAGAAGGGAGAGCATCACCATCATCACATAATCTGCACTAATTGCGGGGCAGTTGTCGAGTTTCACCTGGACAACCTTGAAGATCTTGAAGAGCTCGTAAAATCAAGGACTGGCTACACAATAGATGATCATCAACTGAAGTTCTACGGTTTGTGTCCAAAGTGCCAGAATGCAATGAGAAAAGCAAGCAGCAACAGCAATGACGTCAGATAAGCCGGAAACGGTTCAAGGCGTATAGCTGGAATAGCTTCCCCAATCCTGTTCGTAGTCTCTTCGAGTAAGATCGACATGGCTCTCAGACTTCCCGAAACAAAATCGCTTATAAAACTCAGTCCCAGGATATCTGTCAACAGGATGACTATCATTCCCACGTACGCAGGAACAACAAATATAGGAACCAGGATTATAGTAAGCGGTATTCCGACAACCGATAACGTTCCAAATGTGCTTAGAGATAGTGGAATAACTGCTGCCTGGGCTATCACACCAACTAGAAAAGCCTGGCCAATCAGATTCCTACTCTCGATTTCTGGCAAGAAGATGAGCAGGGCAGCCGTGGCAAAAAAACTTAGTTGAAAAGAGACGGATGCGACGATTGAAGGTTGTGCAATAACGAGAATCATTCCCGAGATTCCAAGAATATTGAGCGGGTGCTGGCGGTAATCAATTAGTTTGAATACAGAATAACAGAACAGCATTAGGAAAGTTCTGAGTGCTGAGATTGCCGGGCCGGTAGACAGGGTGTATAAGAAGAGTATCGCAATTGAGATCAAGATTCTTGTGTTTCTGCCCAGCATAAGAAACGAGAGCATAGAATGAACCAGCAGGTACATCAAGCCAATGTGCAGACCAGAAACGGCAAAGAGATGGGCCACTCCGAGATCGGAGATTCTCTCTCTTGTTTCATAATCGATATGCCTTCTGTTACCTGTGAAGATCGCCGCGGCAATTGTATCCTTAAGTTTGTACTTTGAAAGCAGTCCATCAACGAATTTTCCTGGAAAAGAGAAAAATTCAATTCTATCGATGCATCCTTCGACGCTTGAGTCAATTCTGAATAGCGGATAAGACTCCTGTCTCTCCAACGTGCCGGCAGTCCAGATTATCTGGCCTGGAAAGGCAATCGTATCTCTATCCGAAAGCCTAATATTCACGGCCGGGGGAAGATTCATCCACTCACCATCAATGAGTATCTTGCCCATACTTGCCTCGATATTTCCAGATCCTCCTTTGCTAACGCAACCAACGTATTCAACCTTGCCAGTGTCAGGAAGTCTAAGCGTTGTGGTTTGGGCAAGGCAACCAATTCCGAAAAAGACCATCCATGTCAGTGGACCGATCTGCTTCGAGGTAATTAGGAGTACAGCAGTCGCCAGCAAGACTAGAGGCAACCAGCCATTCTCTTTCCAAATCAGTGCAAAAACAAACACTTCTCCCAGCAACACTGCCAGGAGACAGTAAAGAAATGGGAAAGCCGTCTTTCTTTTGAGAAGTCCGTCTAGCATATATTTATTCTACATCCCTCGCAACGCTTTGTGAACAACGTGTTCGATGATTCACATGTGATAGAATATTATCGTCGAATGTTCCTGGAGGTTTTGAGGTGAGACAATTTTCTTTTGGCGGGCTGACGCTGGTGGGTTACTATGGATACAATAACCTTGGCGACGATCTTCTATTGCTTTCATCACTATCTCTCATCCAAGAGATAGGTTTTGAAGGGCCGGTCTATTTGCCGGCTGCCTCTCACATAGACAACATAGCTCAGAGATTCCCTTCAAGACTCGATATCAGACTGATCAAGAGATTCGGCGTAAGCGATCTCACAAATTCAATTAAGCACTCGACAGCAACCGTATTTGGAGGAGGTAACCTTCTTCAGGATCAAACAAGCTGGAGAAGTTTCTTATACTATTATGAGATTGCAAAACATACGCTTAGAAACCGCAAACCCCTTCTATTTCTCTCACAGGGGTTCGGCCCAGTGGGCAAATCAGTGAACAGAAATGCTCTAAACCGTTTGTTGAAGAATCCCTTGACTTACGGCGTGATGAGAGATGAAGTAAGTTATAAACATTTCGCATCTATTTCCGGGCGCGCGGTCTTGGGGACGGACTATGGTCCCTATTACCTGCAGAAAGAGGGGATAATTCCTGAGAATCGAACGATGGAGGATGGCCTTGCGGTTATAGTATTGAAGAATGGGACCAACGTTGACGATGTTCTAAGTTCTTTGAGACTCAACAATCTCACCGAAGTCTGTGCCGTGGGCTTCCATAACCACCACGATGAAGAAAAGAGAAGTGAACTTGAATCAAAGGCCAGATCAAATGGATTCAAAGTCAGGAAACCTCCAGAAGACCTTGAAGGAATGATAGAGCTCTTCAACAATGCGGAACTAATAATTACCGAGCGTCTTCACGGAGCAATTCTGGCTATCTCCCTTGGAGTCCCTTTTGTTTGGAAGAAGAACAGCAAACTCGATAGATTCGTTAAATCTCTTGACAGGGACTGTAATCTCTCTTTTGAAGGAAGTTGTGAGAGCTTGAGCCTGGCTATTAACAGTTCATTGAAGAATCCGAGGAATCTTAAAGAGTATTACTGGTCACAAGTGAATACAACGATCAGCGAGTCCAAAGAGCTGCTTAAGAAACTGTCGTTAAGAAGGTGATTAGATGTGGAAGTATTTCCTGCCGACAAAGATTTTCGCCGGAGTCGAGATAATAGTTCAGAACGCCGGGTTATTGGGGGAGGTTGGAACAAGCGCGTTCTTAGTTACCGGAAAATCGTCCGCCAAGAAATGCGGTGCGCTGGATGAAGTGCAGAGCGTGCTAAAAGGTCTAGATATCCAGAACGAAGTATTTGATGAAGTTGAAGAAAATCCCTCGTTTGCAACGATCGAAAAGGGTGGAAGAAGGCTTTCGGCCAGCGGATGTGATTTTGTGATCGCAATCGGTGGGGGGAGTCCCCTTGACGCCGCTAAAGCGATCTCGGTAATTGGAAGGAACAGCGGATCCAATTGCAGAGATCTGTACAAAGGACAACATCTTCCTGCCTTTCCAATAATTACAGTTCCTACGACATCCGGCACAGGCAGTGAAGTTACACCGTACTCCATTCTAACTGACGGTGAAGGAACCAAGAAAGGCTTCGGAATGCCCTCTACCTTTCCCTACATTTCCTATCTCGATCCAAGGTACACTGTCACTATGCCCACTGACGTGACTGTTGCGACTGCACTAGATGCCCTATCTCATTCAGTAGAGGGAGAGGCAGTTAACAATGGGAGGAATCCACTCGTTAAGATGCTTTCCAGAAAGGCAACTGGAATAATCAAGGAATTGCTTGGAAAGGTCTTGATGAACGAAGACAACGTCTCTTTGAGGGGGGAGATACAGTACGCTGCCACAATTGCGGGAATAGTGATTGCTCATACAGGAACGACGGCTGTTCATGCAGCCGGTTATCCCCTTTCATCCTTCAAAGGGGTGAAACACGGTATGGCCAATGCACTTATGTTGATCAAAATATTCAGGAGGATTGCTAATGCCGATCCAGAGAGAATAGCCAGTGCAATCGAACCCTTTGAAAATCTTGATGAGCTTAAGGCTTTCTTGAAGAAATTTGGCGTGGAAAGGATCGACCTAAGAATCTCAGATGAGGAAATTGAGAATTGGTCAGAAAAGACGGCAAAAGCACCCCACTTGAAAAAGACACCCGGCGATTTCGACAAACAGTTCTTTGCCCAGTTGTACAGGGAGATAAAGAACCATTGAGTTCCAGAGTGATTCTCAAAAGATCAATAAAGAGACGGATTGCATTCGGCCATCCGTGGGTTTATGACAACGAAATAGACAGGAGCGACGATCTTGAAGACGGCTCCATAGTCGATGTCCTAACGCATTCCGGTCAGTTTTTGGGCAGGGGTTATTATAATTCGGGTTCCACAATCAGAGTGAGACTTTTAACAAGGAGAAATTGCAGATTTGACGTCGGTTTCTTCTCAAAGAAGATAGAAAGGTCTGCCCTCTTGAAGTCTTCGCTGCTCAGAACCAGTGATGCCATGAGAATCGTTTTCGGTGAAGCGGACGGACTTCCTGGACTTATAGTAGACAGGTTTTCAGAGTGGCTCGTTGTTCAATTCAACACACTCGGCATAGCGCGTTTGAAAGATGTGATCGTTGAGGCCTTGATATCAGTCTTTAAACCGAAGGGGATATTCGAAAAGAGCGAGGGGATCTCCCTCATCAAAGAAGGTTTGGAAGCGAGAGAGGATTGGATTTACGGAAGCGGACCGGAACTTCTCCCTTTTTCTTCAGATGGAATCATTTTTTTCGCAGATACTAAGGGACAGAAGACCGGGTTCTTCCTCGATCAAAGAGAAAATGCAATAAGATTGTCCCAGTATGCGACTGACCGAGAAATCCTGGATGTTTTTTCTTACACGGGCAATTTTTCTTTCCACTGCATAAAGAAGGGAGCGCGAAGCGCAACTCTGGTAGACGCTTCGGAGAGGGCTCTTTCAGTAGCCAGAGAAACGGCGGAAGCGAATCGATTTACGGACAGTTGTCAATTTGTGAGAGCAAACGCCTTCGATTATCTGAGAGCGAGTGATCTCCCAAGGACCGATCTTGTCATAATTGATCCTCCGGCAATGGCAAAGACCCCTTCTTCGAAGAGGAGCGCTCTGAGAGGGTATAAGGAACTCAACTTGCGGGCAACGAAGATTCTGAAGAATGAAGCACTTCTTGCATCCTCTTCGTGCACTCAGATCGTTTCGGAAGAAGATTGGTCTCGGACTATTAATGAGGCTTTTCACGACAGCAAGAAAGTTGGTGTGATTGTATTCAGAGGAGGTCAGCCCGTAGATCATCCCGAGGTTAGCTCGATCTTCGAAACTAGATATTTGAAATTCTGTCTGTATCGAATTTTCGAACTGGCAGATTACTGATCGGCGGATCAAATACTGTCGAAGTATCAATGTAATGCTATAATTCAGAAAAGTCTAACGGCTGGAGGTAGATATATATGGCCAAAGTATACGTTGTGACTTCCGGAAAAGGGGGAGTCGGCAAGACGACAATCACGGCCAATATTGGTTGTGCTCTTGCCAACAAGGGGGCTAAGGTCTGTCTTATCGATGCAGACATAGGTCTTAAGAATCTAGATATCGCTCTGGGCCTTGAAAACAGAGTTGTTCATACAATTCTAGATGTTGCAAACGGTAAGGTGACGGCTTCCGAAGCGCTAGTGAGGCACAAGCAGATCAAAGGGCTATATCTACTTGCAGCCTCTCAAATAGCAACGAAAGAGATGCTTTCCCCAGAAGACATGAAGAAGATGATCGCAGAACTTTATCCGAAATTTGATTACATCATTGTAGATTCTCCCGCAGGAATTGAGAGAGGATTTAGAAATGCAATAGCCGCGGCCGAAAAGGCCTTGATAATAACCACTCCTGAACTGCCCGCAATTACTGACGCGGATCGCGTCATCGGACTTCTCGAAAACTCTGGTATGCAGGAATCAAATATCAGGCTAGTCATAAACCGATTCAAAGTTCAGATGGTCAAACGCGGTGATATGCTTACTAGAGAGGATATTCAGGGGAACCTCGCAATAGATCTGATTGGAATCATCCCCGACAGCGATGAAGTAATCGTGGCGACAAACAAAGGCGTACCGGTTATCCTGAACGGAAACGGCGAAGGAATCGGAAAGGTCTTCGAGAACATTGCTTTGAGGATGAACGGGGAACCTATCCCGGTCGAGCAGGATATCCTTGAGCATGGATCGAAAGGATTCCTTGAATTCCTGAAGCGCATTTTCAGAAGAAATTAAGAGGGAGTTGAAGTGTATGTTCTTTGGACTTTTCAGGAAGAAGAAAAAAACTGAGGGAAGCAGAAAAGAAGCAAAGGATAGACTTGATTCCATAACAGGTGGCCGGAGATACTCGGTACCGGTGAGAGAGGTAATACCACAAGACATTCTTCAAAACAGCGGCAAGGATATGGTACATCAGATAAAGACCTATGTCGCTGATAAATACAAGGTTAAGGAAGAGAATGTCAAGGTTCAGCTTGAAGAACATAACGGATATGTGGTTATCATCACAAACGTAGTTTTCCACTGATTTGTCATGAGATACTCCGTAAACACGAAATTTAGAAACCAGCTAATAGACATTACAGATCTCGTAATCCAGTCTGTCAGAAAGTCGGAAGCTTCTTGTGGTCTTGTCAATGTCTTTGTACCACATACCACGGCCGCAATTACAATTAATGAGAACTCCGATCCCGATGTTGTTCACGATATCTTGCATTGGATGGGTGATGCGATTCCGAAGAGCAATGAATTCAAACACCTGGAAGGAAACTCAGACGCTCACATAAAGGCAACTCTTGTGGGATCTTCGATTTCCATTCCATTCAGAGATGATTCACTCCTTTTGGGAACCTGGCAGTGCGTCTATTTCTGTGAGTTTGATGGTCCCAGAAGCAGGGAAGTTATCGTTACAATAATAGAAAAAGCAATTCTCTGATGGGTCTCACCTTGCATACTTGTTGAGGATCGAGAGAAGACATAGGGGGCGATATGCACAAAGGAAGATTAGCATTTTTTGCTCTTCTGGTTTTTGGATCTTCGCTTTTTGCAATCAGGGGTTTCACGTGGGACATGGGAATCCCTAAGTTCTACTTCTCTTCGGTTTCGATTGCAGTTTTTGTTGTCTTCAGTTCTCTGAAAGCAGTAAGAAAGCCGTATCGCTTGGGCGTTTCTGTCCCGCAGATCTTCGCTCTGTTGTTTGGCGCTTACGCGTGCCTCACAACCCTTCAACTGCTTGGCACCCTGCCTCAAGTCTTTCTTACTTCGCTTGGCTTTGCGATGAATCTGCTTCTCTTTGTGCTTTTCTCAGTTCTGCTATCTGCAGAGAGGTCCGATTCTCTATTGACAATTCTTCAGCTCTTTATGTTCGCTGGTCTCGTAATTGCCTTCGATGCGGTTTTTTCATTTTATTCTGGTCACGGTTTGTTGTGGGGAACAGACAACAATCCCTTTTCAAGGGGGAATCTATCTTCAGTGATCGGCAATGTCAATTTCACCACCGATTTGATGGCCATGTTACTCTTCCCGGCTGCTTTTCTAACAGTTTCAAACAGGAAGATCTGGAAATTCGATAAGATCCGACGAGCTTTTTATCTGGCACTTTTTTCGCTGTTCCTGATTGTGATTATGATTGGTCAGACCAGAGCTGTATATTATTCTGTAATAGGGTCCATAATCTTTATCGCGGCTTTCTCGATCTTCCCTCTTTTGAGATTCAAATTGAGATCCTTCGCTTCAGCGTTGGATAAGCTGTTCATAGTTCTGCTAATTGTTTCGGCCGCGGGAATAATGATCATCTACTCGGGCGACAATGTGCTCACCAGTGGAAGGTTCAGCTTTTCAGAAAGGATCTCTTATACTACAGAAGACAGTATCTCTGTTGACGTCAGGATTCTTCAGTGGAAAGCAGCGGTCAAGCAGTGGGAAAAATCAGCTGTGCTTGGTACTGGATTTGGATCATACAAGTACCTCTCGACAGAAAACATGGGAGAAGTGATCGTTGAACAACCGAAATACATGTATGTCGCCGGACTTAACAGCATACGCACTCATAACGAGTATCTTCAGCAAATGGGAGAAACGGGAGTAGTCGGAGTCCTGTTGATTGCAGGCTTCGTAATTTCCATGCTGCTAAACACGATCAAAGTGGTGAGAAAATCTTCCTCGGTAGATAGAATCATACAGTATCTTTTTCTAACCGCAGGATTGCTGGTAATTTTTGTTCACTCGATTCTTTCTTTTCCCGGACACTTGATGCCCAACGCTTTGTTCGCCGCCTTCCTCTTTGGCTTCATTATGAGCCCTGATCTAAGTGGTGAGAGGAGAGCCGGTTTTCACGTGAGCAAAGCTCTTCCTCTATTGATGGTTGCGTTTGCTCTAACCACATCCGTTTTGATGAGCCGAACTTTTATCGCTGAAGGTCTCTTTACCAGAGGCTACATAGAGTATAGAAGACTTGAAAGCATAAATCCTCAAATTCCAGAGCTTGTGAATTCAATCGGCAACATCAGAAAGGAAGTCGAGGCCGCAGAAAGTCTGGAGGGAAAGTACTCATATCTGCAAAGCGAAATCTATGTATCCGAACGGTTCGACGCACTGGCTGAGAGATATCCGAACGCGCCAGTCGAACTACTTCAATCAATGGCTTCTGAAGAACGTGAAAAGGCCTTTGAATCGACTTTGACGGGACTGAACTCTAAGCTCAGAGCTGCTTCTTCGGCCCTTCTAAATGCAAGACAGGATTCGACTGAGAGTTTCTACTCCGCAATGCGAAATCTATCAACTTCACGGGAAATTTCGGGAGGTCAATATCTGTCGGAGGCTTACCTTGGGTATATGTATTTGACGGCACAAAGAAAGGAAGACTTTCGTCTGAAATTAAACATGGCAGGAAGGGATATCGGAAACGCTTTCAGAGAGATTTTCTCAAGAGGTGATATTTTCTCAGACTGGCTTAGCGAAGATACTTCACCCGGAGCAATGCTGCGTGAACTCCAAATTGATCACGCCTATTTGAGCGGCTTGGCAGATCTTCTTAAGCCAGACCTTGAAGCGACGGCCGTATCAGAACTCCTTGAGAATATAGATGTAAACCTGCTGATAGATTATCAGGTGGCTCTCGATGCAATAGATGCCCTACTGCGATCCCTAAAAATATCTCCTGATCTTCAGGTGGTGAGGAATGCGGCCAACCTTCTCTTTCGAGTAATCGCTTCTTCCGAAATGATTGCCAACGAACTTGAGAATTTCGACCCTTACGTAATTAGCAGTAACGACTTGAATAGTCTTGTAGAAACGATCAAAAGAATTCCAGAATCAGAAAGAGAAGACCTTACGACTCTCTATGATATCGCGATTGATTACAATCCCGGAGGATGGCTAAAAGGGAACGATAACATTTACGGCGAATATTCGAGAAACCTGCTGCTGCTTTACGGTTTGGAGGCATTGGATAAAGTGCTTGAAATAGCAGAAAAAGAAGTGTTCGCATGGAGTGTGATGAAAGCCACCGATAGAGTTGTTCCTTCAGGCTCGATAGGAGAACTGACTCCTCTCAAAGAGCATGTTTCAAAGACTTGGTTTGACGATCTGTATGGAGAAGTGCATTCCTGGTGCAAAGACACTTCAATAGAGATCTCAATGGAGATTGAGGAAGGAGAGCTCTCTGAAGAAGCTTTGAGTAAAGCGAAGACGGCCCTCGACAATAGCGAGAAGTTCCTGCAGCTTCATTTGTTGTGGTAAGAATCAAAAGTCACCGGGGCGTTACACAGGTAATATGCCGGGTAATGTGGACGTTATTAATCGGACTTATGATTGTGTTGATGTAAATGGAGGTATGTTTATGCTGGAGGTCAAGGAAATCAAGTTAGTCCGGGAAGAACGCAAGATTCTGAACAATCTCACGGCTTCCTTTGAAAAGGGTCGAGTTTACGCGATTCTCGGAAACAACGGCGTTGGAAAATCAACATTATCATATGTTCTTATGGGTCTTGAGTCGCATAAAGACTACGAGGGAAATATATACTTTGATGGGGAAGAGATAGATCTCTTGTCAGTATCGGAGAGAGCAAAGAAAGGCATCTCTCTTGGTTGGCAGGAACCGGTAAGATTTGAGGGACTCACCGTTAGGGAGTATCTAACTCTTGGCGGCAAACTGAAGCTTTCCGCTGAAGAGCTGAATGAGACGCTTTCCACAGTGGGTCTCAACAGAGAGTACCTTGATAGGCTTGTTGATGAATCGCTGAGCGGCGGTGAGAGGAAGAGAGTTGAACTGGCTTCAATAATACTGGTGAATCCCCGAGTCACTATTCTCGATGAACCTGATTCCGGAATAGACATAATGTCAATGGAAATGATTGAGCATGTGCTCGAAAGACTTAGCGATAAAGGCTCCATAGTCATAATCATCACCCACCGGGAGGAAATCGCCAGGATGGCGGACGAAGCCTACCTACTTTGTGGAGGCAGAATACTTGCTTCCGGTGAACCGGAAGAAATAGTGAGTTTTTACAGAAAACTCTGTGACAGCTGTCAGCACATTAATGAGCCGGTTAAGGAAGGCGGTCTTCCAAATGATTGAATCGAACTACGAAAGAGAATTCAAAGCAATTGCCAATGAGTATGAGAAATCAGGCGGTAATGTCTCTGATTTCTTGAGGAAGGATATTGTATCAATCATTGTTAGCGGTAATAAAGTGATTGGCAGAAACACGGTGGATGGTGTGCATGTGAGGGCAGAAGAACTGGACAACGGAGTAGAGATTTGGATTGACATCGATGATGGCACAGTTATAGATAATCCAATACATCTCTGCACTGGTTACTTGAAGCCAGAAGGAACTCAGGAGATTCTCATTCATAATCATTTGGGAGACAGAGCTAAGGCGAAATTCATTTCTCACTGCGTCTTTCCAAGCGGCGTGAACTTTACTCACTCCATGGTCGCCGATACAGATGTTGGAAAACACTCCGAAATGTTGTACGAAGACACGCACATGCACAGCAAGGATGGCGGTGTAACCGTCAAGGCGACATATAATACAGTCGTCAGAGAGGGTGGTACCTTTCAGAACCTTTTTTATCTGACAAAGACCAGGGTCGGAAAGCTTTTCGTGAAGATGAATGTTTCTCTTGAGAAATATGCATCGGCTCATATAGAATCCAAGGTTTATGAGCGTGAAGATGACTATCTCGAAATAGATGAAGAACTCTATCTGAATGGCGAGGGCTCTTCTGGAATAGCAAAGACCACTGTATTTGCTACCGACAGAAGCAGGGCCAAGATTATCAACAAAGCCTATGGAAATGCACCTTTCTCAAGAGGACACATAGAATGCAACGAGATCATCAAAGGTGACTCCGTAGAAGTCGGAACGGTTCCCGAGTTGTACGTCACAAATGAGAAGGCCGAGCTTACTCACGAAGCTTCGATCGGAAGAGTAAACGTAAAGCAGATGGAGACATTGATGTCCAAGGGTTTGAGTGAAGAAGAGGCAACTGACATGATTGTCAGAGGAATGCTCAGATAGAAATGGGGGGAGTTCTTTGAATTACTCGGAGCAGTTTCTTGTAGAAAAACTAGTGCATCTAGCCAAGATACCTAGTCCTTCCGGTTTCACCGATGCGATAATTACTTATCTGGATTCTGAACTGCGAGGAATGGGACTCAATCCACGAAGAACAAGAAAAGGTGCTCTTGTCGTCGAGATAGGCGGGCAGAAAAGACCGATAGTGTTGGCAGCTCACGTAGACACTCTTGGAGCAATGGTGAAGTCTTTGAAGCCAAACGGGCGGCTTGAGATCACGAATATCGGTGGTTTCACTATGAACAGCATAGAAAACGAGAACTGCATCGTTCACACAAAATTCGGCAAATCCTTTACAGGTACCATTCAGTCGATTTCACCTTCAGTTCACGTCTTCGAAAATGCTCGAACACTTGAGCGGAAGATCTCTAATATGGAAATTCGTGTCGATGAAGAAGTTAAAGACGACAAAGCACTTCGAAAACTGGGAATAGAAGCAGGCGATTTTATCTCATTCGATCCCAGAGTGACTGTGACCGAAAATGGTTTTGTGAAATCAAGGCATCTGGATGACAAAGCGAGCGTGGCCGTTTTACTTGATCTGGCAAGAAGGGCCTCCTCCGGCGAGCTGACTCTTGTAAGAAAGACATATCTCTTCTTCTCAAACTATGAAGAGGTAGGTCACGGAGCCTCCGCGGCGATGCCTGAGGACTGTGAAGAGATCATTTCGGTCGATATGGGCGCGATAGGTGATACTTTGAAGACTGACGAATTCGTAGTTTCTATATGCGCTAAGGATTCGGGCGGTCCTTACGATAGTTCCGTTGTAAGGAATTTGATCGAAACAGCAAAAAGAGTCGGCGCCGATTATTCAGTCGATATATATCCTTTCTACGGATCTGATGTGGAAGCATCTCTTAGAGCTGGGTACGACGTCAAATTTGGACTTGTCGGCCCGGGAGTTGAAGCATCCCATGGTTATGAAAGGACTCATTGCAGAGCTTTGGAAAATACCTTGAAGCTTCTGATGGGATATATTGAAAGCTGAGGCGCCGCAGCGCCCCAGCCATCTAAAAACTAGAATACTATCTTGCCTTTCTTCTGTCCCTTTTCCTGACCAAGCTGGTTTACAAAGCCTGCGGGCGCAACATCGATGACTTTGCTTTTCTCAGCTTCCATAGCCTCTTGAAGCCTCTTCTTATAGGCATCCATTTTTTCCTTGAGCTCGGTTACATCTCCTTCTAACCAACCAAAAATGCTCTCAGTTAACTTCGAGGAAATCTCCTCAATCTCATCGCTTTCTTCCATCATTCCAGCGTTCTTCGTGACCTCGAGCTCTTCACTCACTGCCTTCTCGACATCTTCCCTTGTAAGCTCTGGCAACGTTGCCTTCACCAAACGCATAGCTATGTTAGTTCTAAGCCTTAGATCATCTATAGTCGCCTCTAGATTATCTACTCTCGACATAATCGCTCCTAAGAATTGATCAAGTGAAATCTGCATCTCTTTTCAGCTCCCTTCAACATTTTTTCTCATAATGATTTTACTACTGAAAAGGTCAACTATAGTTAAGGCTATGTTTTTGATCGTAATACTAATCCTTTCTGTCGAATCGATGCCTGAGTCTAAACAGCCACAAAGAAAGAACACCGACAAGCAGAAAGGCAAACAAATCGCCCGATGCAATTTCGAACAGCCAGAAAGAAGGAAGGTAAATGTTTGCAAAAAATGGAAGAGTGAAGGCCGTCGGGAACAGCCAGCCCGAAAGAAGCATAGCGCCAGCAAGTGAGACAGCAATTAGTCTCTCCCGGAGCTCTCTCATTTTCCTAAATACCAGGAAAGAAATCGAAGCAATTGAAGCAATAAGAGCATAGGAGGAGATAATTCCAAGCGCTGACTGCAAGTTCCTGTTCTGATCGGCCAGAATCAAAGTTGCCAAAATCAGAGTACACGGCTTCTTCACAATTCCTCTAACGATTCTGGACAAAGCGTACGTAGATTCGATCTTTCTTTCGAACTGTGGTCTATATACTATGACTCCCAGCAAGATTGTGAAGGGCAGCAAGCCCTTTGATAGAGAGGGACCCCAGAAAAACAAGACAGAAACCGCCAGAAAGCCAATGAAAACCTCCTGAAGGAGGATCATCACTCTCTTCACGTTCCCTCCTGTAAGCTCTTAACCAAAGCCTCTATGCTGCTGTCGCCCGTAATATCAAGAAAAAGCTCTTCAAGAGTGGATTCAACACTTCCAAAATCCTCTCTCAGGGCTGAAAGTGTCCCCTCGGCAATGAGCCTTCCTCTATCAATGATTCCTATCCTGTCACACATCTTCTCGGCAACCTCAAGCACGTGAGTTGTCACGAAAACGGTCGTTCCCCTATCGGCCATGTTTCTCAACCAGGCCTTTAATTTGCCCGCACTTGACGCATCAAGACCCACAGTGGGTTCATCGAGAAAGATAACGGCTGGCTCTCTCATAAGGGCAATGGCAACCATCAGCTTCTGTTTCATTCCGTGCGAATAATCGCCTATGTATTTTCCGAGGTAGTCGATCTTGAAGGCATCGGCAATGTCCATAAGCTTCGACATAGTCTCTTTTGGGGAAAGACGGTAAATGTCAATTATGAATTTGACAAACTCGACGCCTTTCAAGTTGTCATACATCTTAGGTTCATCAGGAACAACAGAGATCAACCTCTTTATTTCCATTTTGTTTCTCTCAATATCCAATCCGGCTATTTTGATCTTTCCTGAACTCGGAGCAATTACCCCGGTGAGCATCTTAATGGTCGTTGTCTTTCCAGCTCCATTAGGTCCTAGAAAACCGTAGATCTCACCGGAGGGAATGTTTAGATTAAGCCGGTCAACAGCGCGGAGGTTTCCGAAACTCCTGGTCAAATTCAGAGCTTCGATCATCGATTTGCCTCGAACGCTTTATCATAGAATGTGGCCGTCTTCGGGTGAAACATCAGCTCGATAGTCCCGACGGGACCATTTCTCTGTTTTCCAATTATTACCTTCGTAACTTGCGGCGAATCACTTACCTCGCTTTTATCTTTGTAATAGTCTTCTCTATAAAGGAACATTACGGTGTCAGCATCCTGTTCTATGGCGCCGGATTCTCTGAGATCGCTCAAGCGGGGCATCTTGTCCTCTCTTTGCTCCACAGCCCTCGAAAGCTGAGAAAGAGCTACTACAGTAATATTCAACTCTCTAGCAAGCAGTTTCATAGATCTAGAAATCTCCGAAATCTCCTGCTGCCGATTATCAGATCTGCCCTTTGTATGCATCAGCTGTAAATAATCTACAAAGAGAACCTGAACATTGTGCTCCATCTTTATCCTTCTTGCCTTGGCTCTAAGTGATCTAGGGTCCAGCGAAGGTTCATCGTCGATTATGATAGGGGCCGTTTGCAGGGTGCTGGCTCCATTTGTCAAACGTTTCCACTCTTCATTACCGATATCTCCCGCCCTGAGCCGCGATAGCTCGAAGTTTGTCACATTGCACAGAAGTCGTTGAGCAAGCTGTTCCTTAGACATTTCCAGGCAGAAAACTGCCACAGGCAACTGGAATTTCAAAGCCATGTTGCTTGCCATACTTAACGCAAAAGCAGTCTTTCCCATAGACGGTCGAGCGGCAACAATGACAAGATCGGAGGGTCGAAACCCAGTAGTAACTTCGTCAAGCCGTCTGTAACCACTGGCAATACCGGTAATCCTTCCAGTAACGGCGTTTTCCTTCAGTCTCTCCAGATTATGGAAAAGCTCGTGCATTATCTTTCCAATATGCTGGTAAGTCTTCGAAATCTGCGCCTCCGTGATCTGGAATATCGCTTTCTCAGCACTATCTAAAATGTCGTCGGTCTCTTCACCTTCGTAAGCGTTTTCGACAATAGAGCTAGCTGCCGAAATGAGGGAGCGCAGAAGTGACTTTTCCTTCACAGTCTTACCATAGTAGAAGAAGTTGGCTGAAGTGGGAACGACATCGGCAAGTTTTGCAAGTTCTACCTCGCCTCCGACTTCTTCAAGGGCTCCACCGGTTCTCAGCCTTTCAGTAATTGAAACTATGTCTACTGGACTTCCTTCATCAAAAAGCTTCTCCATAACGGAAAACACAAGCTGGTTCTTTCGGGAGTAGAAGTCTCTACTAGTGAGAAGCTCCATTACGTCGGGAACAACATCTGGATCTATGAGGATGCTCCCTATTACTGCTTCTTCCGATTCAATACTATTGGGAGGTACTCTTGCCTTCAAAATGCTCACCAACTTCTCTGAATTATCCAAAGCTCTTCAGAATCAGTTCCTTTATTACCGAATAATCACCTTCGAAAACAAACTGTCCCCTTTCTCTTCCAGAGCCGCCTTTTACATCAAACTCTTCTTTTACTCTGTTTAGAACTTCTTTGCAGTCCGTTCCTTTACCATATAGAAGGATTTTGTCTCTTGCCTTACCAACAATGAGATACCTTTCTAACTCAACAAACCTTGGAACAGCTGCTAGGACGCTCTCTTCATCCTCAAGAAACGTCACTTTAGACTTAGATTCATCTATCTCTTTCGCAATATAAATTGCTAATCTTTCGGAAAGATTCTTGACTGCGGAATTGCCCTTCTTAGCTTCATAGAGAAGCGATTCCACTCGATTCGGCAAATCCGAGTAGCTACATGTCAAAGAGAGGGCCGACTCAGTGATTAGATCATGCTTCGCAATATAGTCTCTTACGGCTCTATCACCTGCCACGAAATAGATTCTGGTCAACTCCCCCTTGACCTTCTCACGTTTCAAGATCTTCAGCAGCCTTATTCGCCCGGTGCTTTCAACATGAAGACCTGAACAAGCACTCAAATCCATTCCATCTATTTCGACAAGTGTTATCTCTCTCCCACTCTCCGCGATCTCGCGTTTGACTTCTTTTCTAAGGTCCAATCTCTCAAGCTCAGGTTTCTTCGCGATGAATCTTCTTACCTGAAGATTATCACTGATAAGTTCATTGCAGGTCCTCTCGACATTATCGATCATATCATCCTTGAGGATTCCAAGAGAAAGATCGATTGTAGTGTGTTCTTCCCCCATCTGAAACCCAACGGTTTCGGCATCCAGTTCTCGAAGAAATACTGCCGATAACAGGTGCTGCGCAGTGTGCTGCTGCGAGATGTCCCGTCTCCTCGTCTCATCGATCTTGATTTCCACCGATTCACCTCTATCCTTATCTATTATTCCATCTATTTTGATAAGAATCTCATTATTCGACTCATTAACTGACAAGATATCCAGTCCGTCAACTTTTCCACGATCTCCAAGTTGTCCTGCTTCTCCATCAACATACACATTACCGTAACAAATCTTGACGTAGGTAGTACCTTCTCCAAACCATATTTCCCTTACTGCTTCTAACATACATCGCCCCCGGCCACTTGATATTATGTGCAAATATATGTAATAATTATACAGTAAGCATTTACTTAACTCCGTGGGTGATAATTCGAAAAAATGAATATGAGGTGATTTGGTTGCAGGAAAGGCCAATCCTTTCGGTAAAAAACCTCTCTACTCACTTCAATATGGCCGAGGGAGTTGTTAAGGCCGTTCAAGATGTCTCTTTCGATCTTTATCGAGATGAGGTCTTGGGAATAGTTGGAGAGACCGGTTCAGGTAAGAGTGTAACTGTGAAAACAGTTGCCGGGATGGTTGATAACCCAGGCTTCATTGCTGGTGGCGAGATTCTCTTTTTAACCGACGAATTCAGTAAGAGCGGTGAAAAGGATTATATTGACTTGGCAAAGCTTCCGAAAGATAGTTTCTCCAGAGTCAGGGGAAAACACATAGGAATGATCTTTCAGGACCCAATGACTTCGCTTGACCCGATGTACACGGTTGGTAACCAGATGATAGAGACCATTGTTCATCACAAGAAAGTTACCGAAGAGGAAGCAAGAGAACGATCGATAAAGCTTCTCGAACAGGTGGGAATTCCTAAGCCTTCCGAACGTATCGATGATTATCCCTTTCAACTGTCCGGGGGACAGCGCCAGAGGGTAGTAATAGCGATAGCGCTATCGTGCGATCCTGAAATCCTGGTTGCCGATGAGCCTTCAACAGCTCTTGACGTGACAGTTCAAGCTCAGATTTTAGAACTGATGAAGGATCTTCAGGAACAATTCAACAGCAGCATGATTTTCATCACGCACGATCTGGCTGTTATTGCCGAAATAGCTACGAAAATCAGTGTTATGTATGGAAGTTATCAAATGGAGATGGCCGACTCTCTCGAAATCTTTGACAGTCCGATGAATCCATACACATTTGCGCTACTCGAATGCATACCAAGACTCGATATAAAACAAGATCAGCTTCTTCCTATTCCTGGCCAGCCGCCAGTAATGTTGAATCCACCAGTGCTATGCCCATTCCTTCCAAGGTGCTCAAGAGCAACAGACAAATGCTACAAAGAGATGCCACAGCTTGAGCAAATGAAGGATAATCATTTCGTCAGATGCTGGAATCCAATCACTAACAAAGTACTGCTGGTCAAGGAGGCTCAAGAATGAAGCTTCTTGAAATTAGAAATCTGAAGAAGTACTTCCCGATCAAGCAAGGCTTCCTTATAGAGAGAGTCGTGGGTTTTGTCAAAGCCGTTGACGATGTATCCTTCTCAGTTGACAGGGGCAAGACCATAGGAATCGTCGGAGAGTCGGGATGTGGAAAGACAACAATCGGCAAATCGATTATTCGTCTACATGAAGTGACTGATGGAGAGATGCTCATTGATGAAGAAGATACCACTTTCTACTTCATGAAGAAGCGAAGGGCAAAACAGTATTTGAAAGAGAAGTATTTCGATACTGATAAATTTAATAACGGTGGCGGAGTTGATTTTGAACCTTTCGAAAAGAAGATGTACGAGATCTACAATAGGGTCAATAAGGACTCTTCCAAGGCAATCGATGTTCTATTTGATAAGTCAGATCACAAGAAGAAGCTTCTCAGGCAAAAGGCACAGATAGTATTTCAGGACCCAATGTCCTCTCTGAATCCAAGGATGACAGTTGGGCAGATGTTAACTGAACCACTTCTTTTTCACAAACTTGCCAAAGACCTTGACGAAGCAGTTGAAATGGTGAAGGAACTGCTTGTACAAGTCGGTCTTAAGCCATATCACGTGGATAGATATCCGCATCAGTTCAGCGGTGGTCAGAGGCAGAGAATAGCCGTTGCAAGGGCTATCAGTGTAAACCCCGATCTCATCGTTCTCGATGAGCCGACTTCCGCCTTGGATGTTTCTGTTCAGGCGCAGATAGTTAATCTCTTTGAGAAGCTGCAGGAGCAACTCAATGCAGGTTATGTTTTCATCTCTCATAACCTTTCTCTGGTAAGATTTATATCGCAAGACGTCTCTGTAATGTACCTTGGCAGGATCGTAGAACAGGGCAACAGCGAGTCGATTTTCAAAGATCCATTGCACCCTTACACTAAAGCGCTTCTTGCTGCGGCTCCAATACCCGATCCGAAGAAGAAGCGGAATCGCAAAGATCTTGTCGGCGGCCAGGTACCAAGTCCGATAAACAGACCGGCGGGCTGTTTCTTCAATCCAAGATGCAAGTACAGGATGGATATTTGTACCAAGGAATATCCGCCCATGTTCAAGGCGGATGAGAATCATTATGTTGCGTGCCATCTTTATTCCACATCTCATGAACAAGGAGGGGAAAGTAAATGAAGAAACTCTTAGTGCTTCTCGTAGTACTCATAGCTGCAGGATTACTCTTTGCAGCCCCAGAGTATCACGTAGAAGAGACATGGAACGGCGAGCCCGGAGGTACTTTCTATTACTGGGGCTTGGGAGATCCAAAGACATTTAACTATGACTGGGCACAGGAAACCAGTTCAACCGATCCTCTCGGATTCACGCTTGCAACTCTCATCGAAGCCGACGAGGGCGGTATGCCAACGCTCCCTGGTCTGGCAAAAGACTGGTGGTTCTCTGACGATGGACTTACCTTCTTCGTGCAAATAAGAGAAGGTATTCAGTGGTCAGACGGAGCTCCATTCACTATCGATGACGTCTACTGGACGTTTGTCGATGTGTCATTCATTCCCGAGAACACGGCGAACGGAAACGGATCCTATCTCGATTCAAACGACCAGCTTCCAGTGGTCGAGATCGTCGATGACACAACGATCTCCTTCACCTGGACAGTGCCTCAGGTCACTGCTCTAAGACAGATTGGCTTCCGTCCGATAATGCCGAAGCACATTCTAGAAGAAGTCGTTGCCAACGGCACTTATCCGGAGTTTTGGACAATTGCAGACTTCGATAAGCTAGTCGGAATGGGACCTTTTGTTATTTCCGATTACGTCGAAGGCGTAAGAATCGTTTTCGAGAGAAATCCATATTACTGGAAGGTCGATGGAAACGGCGTGCAGCTGCCCTATTTTGATAAGCTGAACTATGAACTCCTCGCAGACCAGAACACATCTCTTCTCAGATTTGAGGCTGGCGAAATCGATCTTTACGGACCTACCGCAGAGCAGTTCCCAAGACTTGCAGAAATGGCAGCGGAGAAGGGCTGGATAACTGGGGTAGGTGGACCGGCTCTCGGTTCTCAGTTCGTGACGTTCAACTTCAACACGACAGATCCGATCAAAAATGAATGGTTCAGAAACGATGGATTCAGAAGGGCTTTTGTCTATGCTATGGATAGAGACGCCATCATAGAATCCCTATACAATGGACTTGGTTCTCCTCTGTATGGGCCGGTATCTCCATCGAGCGGTTTCTACAACCCTGAAATCGAGCAGTTTGCCTACAAGTACTCAATTACCAGAGCAAGACTTGAGCTCAGGAGAGGCGGCTTCGATTGGCTTCCCGATGGAACCTGTGTCGATGCAAGTGGAAACCCGGTTGAGTTCGAACTCATAACCAATGCCGGAAACGTAGTCAGAGAGGCTATAAGCAACATAATCGTCGATGGGGCTGCCAAACTTGGAATAAAGGTAAATTTCAGACCTATTGATTTCAATACTGTAGTAGGAAAGCTTCTAGACGCTACTTACGAAGCTGTTGTTATTGGCCTTACAGGCAGTGTTGACCCCGGAACTGGCTGGAACGTGTACAGGCTTGACGGCGGTCTGCATTTCTGGAACTATCCTCCGGACTACAATCCTGATGACCACATAACGGAAGACATCTACATTCTTCCCGATTGGGAAAAGAGAGTAGACGAGATCTACAGACTTCAGACGTCTGCCGTTGTTGATCAGGACAGATATGACTTGTTTGCGGAATTCCAGATGCTGTTTGCCGAGTATCAGCCGGTAGTCTTCACAATGGCACAGAACTTCCTTTATGTCTACAAGAACAACATCAAAATGCCAGTCGAAAAACTAACACCTGCAACTGGCCTGCTCTTCCAGCTAGAAGGCTGGTGGAAAGAGTAACATCTTGATTTTCGACGCGGGAGGGCTTCCCTCCCGCTTTTATATAATAAGAGTCTTAGAGAGTTTTGAGGAGGGAATAAGGTGCTGAAATATATAGTTAGGAGGCTGATTCTGGCAATTCCAGTTCTGCTCGGAGTCTCCATACTGGCCTTCATGATTATATCCGCTGCCCCTGGCGATTTTTTGGATGCTTATAGATTGAACCCTTCAATTTCAAAGGATCAGATAACGGTTCTTGAAAGTCAATTTGGGCTTGATCGAAATGTCTTCGTGCAGTATTTCAAGTGGTTGGGCAATGTTCTTACAGGCAACTTCGGATACTCTTTTAGTTACAGGATTCCGGTTTTTGAACTCGTTTGGAGAAGACTTGGAGCAACATTGTTACTAAGTATAAGCACATTGATTTTCACCTGGGGAATCGGCATTCCTCTCGGAATTTACTCGGCCCTTCATCAATACTCGCCAAGTGATCAGGCTTTTTCCTTCCTTGCGTTCATTGGAATTTCTATTCCTAATTTCTTTTTTGCTCTGCTCTGGCTCTTCATGGCCGCGAAAACGGGGTGGTTCCCAATTGGGGGGATAATCTCTCAAAACTTCAACGATATGAACGTCATAGGAAAGATCGGTGATTATCTCTGGCATGTGGTCGGACCTATGGTCACACTGGGAACTTCTGGACTGGCTGGGCTTATGAGACAGATGAGAGGCCAACTGCTTGACCAGTTGAGGCAGGATTATGTTCTCTTCGCCAGGGCAAAGGGGATGCCAGAGAAAAATGTGATTTATAAACACGCCGTTCGAAATGCGATCAATCCTATTGTAACGATGTTTGGATATGCCCTTTCCGGCTTGCTCGGAGGCGCTGTTCTTACAGAGACGGTTTTTGGCTGGCCTGGAATGGGAAGACTTGTCATTGAAGCCTTGAATGCTCAGGACCTCTTCCTTGTCATGGCCACATTGCTCCTCTCTGCTGTCCTCCTGGTAATAGGCAATCTTCTGGCTGATCTTCTGCTCGCCTGGGTCGATCCCAGAATTCGGTATAGACTGAGCTGAGGGGTGTGACATGAAGAAGAAAACAATTATAGATATAAATACATTGCAGAGTGCAGAAGTCAACAAAGAAGATCTCTTCGAAGTCAAGTACATGAGCCGATGGCAGCTTGTCTGGAGGGCACTTAGAAAGCATAAGCTCGGAATGGTTTCTCTCTGGATTCTGATAATCATGTACATAATCGCGCTACTGGCGGATTTTCTTTCACCCAACAGTCCTTATGAACAGACACAGGGGCTTTCTTACGCTCCGCCTTCGAGAGTACATTGGACTGACGAAGAGGGGAAGCTTACAGCACCCTACATTTACGCCTGGGTTATGGAGAGAGATCCAGAGACATACAGAACGACATTTGTTGAAGGCGTTTCTATAGGCTCAATTTCCGCCCTAGACAGATCGACAGGAGAGGAAATGCTTTTCAGAAAGGGCGAAGATGGAGTTATCGAAATATTTCTGACGATAAAAACCGTCAGATACGCTCTTGACGCGGAAGGCAACAGGGCCAATCTCGGTCAGCCCGATTACTCGATAATCCAGAATATCAAATTGAATGAACTTGAGCTTTTCGAGAGGCAATTAGTTAGTGAGACTACAAATAGAACCACAATAGACTCCCTGAGTCCGAGCAGGTTCAGGGAACTTCAGAAGATCGGGCCACCGGTCAAAGTTGTAACTGAGCGATCCCTCCACAGGGTTTTTGCGCAGAAGGAAGATGAAATCAAGGATATTGTTCTGGAAGCGATCAGCATATATAATGAAGTGATCGACGCCGATGGCGGGGATGTTGAACTTGCAACTGAGTTCCTTGGAGAACTCGAAATCTCACCAAATTTGCTGGGTGTCATTATAGAGCCGGAAATAAGAGAATATGAAACGGTGAAATATCCGGTTAAGTTCTTCGCGAAGTCCTGGGAGTACAAGCTTTTGTGGTTGTTCCCTACTAACATACATCTATTTGGTACGAATCAGCCATCCAAGCTTCTTTTGTTCGGCGCCGACAGATATGGAAGAGACGTCTTTTCGAGAATTCTGGCCGGCTCTAGAATCTCCATGAGTATCGGACTACTTGCTATCATGATCACCTTCTCTCTAGGTCTTTCAATTGGAGGTGCTGCAGGATACTTTGGAGGCATAACTGATGAAATTCTTATGAGGGTAACCGAGGTTCTGATGTCAATACCGAGTTTTTACCTGTTAATCTCGCTTAGAGCCGTTCTGCCGACGAGTATTCCCTCGCATATGACTTATCTCTTGATAGTTGTCATTCTAAGTTTTATAGGGTGGCCGGGAATGTCGAGGGTTATCCGTGGAATGGTCCTGGGTCTCAAAGAGACAGAGTTTGTGCAGGCAGCAGTGGCAATGGGTTATCCGTCCACCCGTGTGATTCTAAGGCATATAATTCCGAACACTGCAACGTATATTATCGTTGCAGCAACGCTTTCAATCCCCGGATACATTCTCGGCGAAGCAGGGTTGAGTTTTCTGGGTCTCGGGATAACTGAGCCCTCGGCAAGTTGGGGGCTTATGCTGTCGCAGGCACAAAGTATAAAGGCAATGACTGAAGCCCCATGGCTTCTCATACCGGGTATCTTCATATTTATTGTGGTAATGGGATTTAACCTTCTTGGCGACGCGCTGAGAGATGCTCTCGATCCCAGATCTCTAGGCTACTAAACCTAAGAAGCTAGTAGATTGAACGTATTGAGCGGGTCGTCTGACCCGCTTCTATATTAAGTGAGCATTATCGTGCTAGTATTTTCTACCCAGAAGAGAAAATGACAGGGAGATCCTGGCGCCGAAAGATAAGTTCAAGAGTTATCGTATCTGTTCTGACTTCTGGTTTTTGTTATCCCTACACCATCTTGCAAGCTTGCAGCTGAACGCCGGAAAGACCGCAGAGAAGTCCGGGGTGAAGGAACCTTCACTAACTTGCAGGCTTGTAGCCGAACATATTCACTACCGTCTCAAGTCTTCCTGTATTGTCAAGAAAAAAAGATGACTTGCGGGGCAGCATTAAAGGCAAAGGGAGTAGGCAGAGCAATTGACGGGATCGAAACTGCAAGTGACAAAACACTCCAAATGCTGCTGTCGAACAACTCATACTAGTATGCAGCTAGACTTCCCCCGGCTAAGGGGCCATCTCTCTTCAATGAACGATGCCGGATCTACTGATTCATCACAACTAAGGCCACTCTCAGATGTTTCTCAAATGCGATTATCACGAACAACGGTCCGGAACTTCCAATACCTCCCTGCAAGACCGGCCCGCAGGCAGAATTCTTTAATCTAGATTACAGGAGAGGCTTCAGCAATCGCCTTTGTGCATACGCTCTGTCATGGTCAGCCCTATTGAATAGTAAATCAAGTTACAGGCGAGTGCCCGGTCTAATCTTCTTCTTTGTCTCCTGACACCATTATCATAAGCACAATCAGAGCGGCCATGACGAAGACAATTATCCCCGGCAGCAAATACCCGATGATCGTAAACATCATCGAAGATGGTATATAGTCTCTCAAAGGAATTAGCCACCAGGTGAAACCGCCTGCAAGACTTTCTCGAATATAGAGAACTAGAGTACCGGCAAGCAATAGTTCTTCAAAGATCGGAAGAGCAATCCTCTTTGCCAGTGCACAGTATTGAAGGAAGAATCCGGTTATGAACAACGCAATAGGGAATAGAAAGTCCATAATCTCCATATCGATGCTCTTTCCTTCAAGCAAGGAGTTGATAACCTCTCCCCCGCCAAACAGAAGTGCTATTGTCACTGCAATGATCATTAAGAGATTACCCAGAAATATATATATTCCCCTCATTCTCTCACCTCAAAAAAAACCGGCCCAAGAGGGCCGGCTATATACTAACTGAATCAGAATGTCTTGGAGAAATAAAGTCCGACTGACCAGTCAACTGCGGGGAGAATATCAACGTTTGCTCTGAAAGTTATGAGATCAAGAACTGGGAAGCTCAGGTTCACGTTGAGCGCAGATGCTGAGTCCTTAATGTAGTATCCGCCACTGGCGCCGATTGTCGGCTTGAATCCGCCCATCTCGAGTGACAAACCAGCTTCTGCATAAGCAGATATGTTTGTCCAGTCGGCAAGAACGTCTGTGAGAATCTTATAACCAAACCCCGTCTTGTGTGCATCGTCCTTTGTTCTGAAATCACCAGAACCGACAAAGACGTCGAGACTAACAGGACCTGCTGCCCAACCGAGAGACTTAACCAGGAAGCCCAGCTCCATTGTCTGTGCCGGAGTTGCGAAGTCATAGTTATACACAAACTTGACTCCCGCATAGCCGATTCCATCCTTGGAAATGACGGGCTGTATCCATGCACCAAGCGCATTTGCAGCGATGTCGTATTCCACGTTTGCATCAATAGCTAGAACACCTATTGCATATCCAACGTTTAGACCGACCCACTGTCCAAGAGTATCGGAGTATCTCGCATATGGGTTCAGAGTCAGAAGACCGACTTCAAGAACGTAATCGACATCGACTACATAATTGAAGACAGGAGTTCCTGTGAGGTCGCTCGCACTGACGCCGCCCTTAATCGTTAGACCCTTGAAAGGTACCAGAGCTGCCTCAAGGATTACATCGCCGCTCCACTTAAGAGCGTTGAGTCCGGTCTGCGCAGAGAAGGAGAAAATATCCCATGCTCCCCTCAATGCGATCCTGTCGCTTGCACCCAGCAGGTCAGGTTCCTGAGTAGCAACCTGAAGGCCGAGTTCCTTTAGATTCAGAACAAAAGTGATTCCCTTTGTCTTGCCGTAATAAGAGAACCAGTTGAGACCCTTGCCACCGTCATAGGCAAAAGACTTTGCCTTGTACCAGCTGGCGGCGGCCTTGTCGTTCTCGACCGTGAAAGAGCTGAGAGTTACTGCTCCTCCAGCAAGGTCGATGTCTAAACTAAAGGTCAGACCATCGACATCTGCAGACGCTCCGAAACCGATTCCCTTAAGAGTGAAGCCCAGATCTGTGTCCAGACCGTTCTTATCGAGTTCTACATGCCCCCACAGTGTTCCTTTCAAGTAGGGATTCAGAGTTACTGTAGCAGAGAAAGCAACCGAGATGGCCAGAAGTACCACTAAGATTCCAACAAGCTTCTTCATGCACACTTACCCCCTTTATAAGAGTGTTTTTGGTTTTTGGTGATGCGCATAACGTAAATATACCACATTTCATGTAACAAAAGCAAACACATGCGTTGCTAAGTTGCATAGAGAGATCATTTCAGGATTAACCCTACCGCTCCAAATGCAAGTGCCACAAAAGAAAGAATAATCGCTGCATTTGTATTGATTACGTTTTGCTTCTGTGTCTCTTCCAGAGCCGATATTTTGCTTTCCAAGGCCACGTCGTTCTCTTCGAGCGCAGAGATCCTGACTTCTGCAGCTTCCAGATCAGTCTTGTTTGCCTTGTTCCTGTCGAGCTTGAACATCTGAATGGCCATGGTGTTGGTAATGCTCTTCAGGCTGTCGACTTCTTCCTCGAGAACTCCAACCTTACCCTCAAGAATGCCCGTTCTACCTTCGAGGGAAGCAATCAAATCGGCATGATCATCAAGAACTGCAATGTTTGCATCAATCTGATCGAATGCAACTTCCAGCATCTCGTAATTGTCAGCTACTTCATCCTTCACCAGGCCAACTTCGTCAGCCAGAATATTGATCTCTGCTTTCAACTTCTCTTCTGTCAATCCAAGCTTCTTGTAAAGGAAGTTCATTTTGGCAGAAAGCTGATCGGGAGTCACATAGTTCAACTCGGAGATTCTCTTATTAGCTGCAATTAAAGCGTTGCTCAACATCTTAGATAGAACTTCAAGATCAGTGACTCTGCCTTTGAGAGAATCCACGTCGCCTGACGAAGCTTTTGTCGAAAGCTCAGTCTTCAATTCCGAAAGCTGGTTGTCCAGAGAATCGAGTCTCGCAATATTCAGGTCAACTTGATCAAAGAGAACCTCCATGGTCTCGTCGATACCAAACAGCGCTACTTCAATCTCTTCAATTTCAGTGTCGTAATACTTGACTTCGGGCATCTTGGCAATGCTGTCCTGAATCATGAGGATCCTGGTGTACATAAGAGAAAGCTTGTCGTTTAACTCCTCATTGGTCACATAAGGCTCAAGATCAGGCATTTCACCAGACAGTTTGGACTCAAGATCGGCTAGATCAGCCTTAGTGACCATTCCTCTCCTAAGTGTGAAAAGATCAGCAGTCAAGCTGTTTATGACATTCTCAGTAACATCGAGTCTCGAATCAAGCGCTGCAACCACATCATTCTGTTCGTTCTCATCCTTCTTAAGGTTGGCAATGGCCTGTCCAAGAAGTTTCACAGTTACTTCAAGATCGGTTGCCCTGTTCTTTAGAGATTCGATGTCCGAGGGAACTCCACTCAGCGAGCTTAACTTCTCGTTAATGAGCACAATTCCGTCATTTGCGCTGACCGCTTCCGCGGAGAGTCTGTCGATCTCATCGTAAAGGAATGCGATTGCGTCATCGAAGGTTTTCAACGACACATAGTCCCCGGTCATTCCACTTTGCTTGAGAGATGCGACCGTTGCTTCAAGAGCCCTCAGTTCCGCCGTTAAATCAACCAAATTCTTCTTGTTGTCAGAGATCTCCAAGGAAAGTCCTGCGACTTTCTTAGTGAGTGAAAAGACTACTTCTTGGAGCTTAGCATCCCCGGCATCAGAATAATCCATAAACCTGGCAAGAGTCATAGCCAGCTGGTAACGAGTAACATCTTCACTACCTCTGAATGTGCCATCGGGGAAACCAATGAACAATCCACCGGCTGTCGTCTTAATAACGCTATCGTAGGCCCAGTGATACTCTGACAAATCGCTGTACTCGACACCCAAGGTCAGGCTCGCGAAGGTAACAACGACTAGCGCCAGTATAGAAAGCTTCTTCATGGATCCTACCCCCTTTCAAAATGTTGTCATTTTCTTCGCAGACTACGAGTTTATTATACAGTAAAAATACGTCTATATTCAAGAGTATTCAGCACTTAACAAGGCGATAGAAACGCTTTTTTCCGATTCTCAGAACATCTCCATCGGAAACATCTACAACGGAATGAATATCGTCGAGAACTTCGTCGTTTACTCTCACTCCGCCCTGATCTATCAATCTTCTTGCTTCGCTTCTTGATGAAATATTAGCATGAGAAACGAGAAGATCGACAATTGAAATACTCTCTGCGGAAAGTTTTATTTCCGGCATCTCTTCTGGAAGCTCTTTATTTCGGAATATGTTTACAAATTCTCTTTCAGCATTCAGCGCCGTCTCTCTCCCATAGAACTGCGATGTGATCTCAATTCCAAGTGCCAATTTTATATCTCGCGGATTCACTGCCTTATTCAGAAGTTCTTTGTCATATTCCGCAAGTTCGGCATCGCTCTTATCGGTAAGCAGTCTGAAATACTTCATCATCAAAGAATCGGGAATGGACATGACCTTTCCAAACATATCCCTCGGAGAGTCCTCAAAAGCTATGTAGTTGTCGTAACTCTTCGACATTTTGAGTCTACCGTCAGTGCCTTCAATGAGAGGAACGGTGAGAATCGCCTGAGCCTCGAGTCCGTATTCCTCTTGAATCTTTCTACCGACGACGAGATTGAAGAACTGATCGTCGCCGCCAATTTCCACATCTGCCTTAACCACTACGGAATCGTAAGCCTGAGCGAGAGGGTAAAGAAACTCAGATACCCCTATCGGCTCGTTTTCTGAGTATCTCCTTGCGAAGTCATGTCTCTCCAGCATTCTTGCGACAGTGTACTTTGAAGAGAGCCGTATTACATCTTCAAAACTCATAGCATCCAGCCATTCGGAATTAAAACGGATTTCAGTGAGATCTCTGTTCAAAATTTTGAAAGCCTGATTACTATAGGACTCGGCATTTGCTTTGGCCTCCTCCCTGGAAAGCATAGGTCTAGTCTTTGATCTCCCTGACGGATCACCAATTCTGGCAGTGAAATCACCGATAATCAGTACGACTTGATGACCAAACTCTTGGAAGAGCCGGAGTTTCCTCAATACAACGGCATGACCCAAATGAAGATCAGGCCTGGACGGATCCACACCAAGCTTAACCCTTAACGAGCGTTTTTTCTTGAGTTTCTCAAGAAGCTCTTCCTCTGAGATCAGCGAAACATGATTCTTTGAAAGCTCCTTTAGCTGTTCCTCAGGCCCCACCAAATCTACCACCTTAAGCGCCAAATGCTCTGGAAATCACAAATGCAATAAGAATGCTGTTCACCATGAATCCAATAGCAAGACCTAACGTGATCTTTCCCATGGTATCCAGCCCTTTCTTTCGTCCAAACATGGTATGAGAAGCACCGCCTCCAAAAGCTCCACCAAGCTCGGCTGATTTCGACATCTGGAGCATTACAGCAATTCCAAGCCCTACACTTATTGCAATGTGCAGAGAAATAAGTACGTAAGCAAGAACAACCATCAAAAAATACCTCCTGTATCTTCTATCGCTCTTCTGGTATTATACAATATGTGCGGGTTTGTAGCAAATGAGAAGCAGAAGGTAGTTGGTGATTCTTTGAAAGACAAGACGGTCCTGGTTTATCTTCCATTGAAACCGGAAATGGCGAAGGCTAATAATCTTCCAGTGAAGCTGCCTGTACTGGTTGAAGACATGAAGTACATAACAGACAGGGACAGGATAGATCTCGACGTAATCATTAGGGGCCTCGAAGCCCAGAGAAGAATCGAGCGAAATGACTACTACGAATCGTACCTTCTTTACTATTACTTCGAAGCCTTTAAGAGAGCATTAAACTCAGGCAATCATGAAGAAGCGCGACAGTTTCTCGAGAAGGCAGCCAGAGTTCGGAAGGATTACAGATATCACTTCTATCTGGGGCTGTTATTGAGAGAGGAAGAGAAAGTCGAGCTGTCGGAGATTGAGCTTAAGAAATCGGTTGAGATGAACGAAGAGTTCTACATTGGGTACTACGAACTTGGAAGACTTCTACAGATTCAGGAGGATTACGACGATGCAGTTTCCTCATACATGAAGTCTATTGAGAAGTCTGGAGGTCAATTTCCACTTCCTCTAGTCGCCGCGATTGACTGCTTCATTTCCAAGGGTGAGTATGGAACGGCTCTGGAGATCATTGAAAGAGTGAAGAAGGGATTTCCTCTTCTCACTGATGTGCTCCTGAGAAAGGGTGTTATACTCAATGAACTCCAGAAGTACTCTCTTGCAGAAGAGGCCTTCACCGATTGCATAGGGCTCGAGAATGACTGGAAAAGCTTCTATAATCGCGCCTATTCGAGGGCAAGGCAGGGAAAGTTGTACGCAGCACTTGAAGACTTGAGAACTGCTTATGACCTAAGTAGGAATACGGAAATTCTATACGAAATGGCGATCGCAGAGAAGAACATGGGAATGCTTGAAGATTCCCTTTCTCACTGCGAAAGCTATTACAGCGATACAAAGGACGAGAAGGCTCTCGTATTGAGGGCCAGAATTCTTGACATGTTGGGCGAGTACGACGCTGCTATAGAGACTCTTGATGATACATTGCTCGAGCTAAGAAACACGATTCTGCTGCACAAGTCTCTGACAGAGGGTAAGGTTGTAAGCAATCTCAGCTTTCAGGATGCGATCAATGAGTCTTTCTACAATTATCTAATGGAGAAATATCCGGATTTGCAGTTACTTGAACCCGATTTCCTTGAATCGGGGGTAATCAATGTTGAGAATCTAATGGATCTTCTCTCGGATGCGCATGATGAAAACACTATCCGAAGAGTCTCCGGCTTCTATGAAGGAATGATTCCACGAGAAACAAAGGAAATTACGTTGTCCCAGGTAGGTCTCTTTGCCGAGATGGTTTCTCAGCTAGTTCTCTTCCCTTCTCAGCAAGATTACCTTTCTTACCTCATGGCTTTCATAGTTTCAGGTAACGGAAGGGCCACAGCAATATTCAGAACACTGATTTATCTTCTGAGATGGTCCCTCTCAGGATTTCCTTTCAGGATAGAGTTGTTTGTCGACGAATATCTCGAGGAACTGAAGGATCTTGATTTCGATTTCGCATTGAAAATCGCAAAACTGATTGAGTACGGTGGGACCGACATTGATACACTTCAAGAGGAGGTTCGTGCAGATCCCGAAGACGTCACGCTGGCAATCATAAATGCGCTGGATAAGGGAACGATCAGTGAGTTGAAGACCCGAGACGAATCGCTTGACAAGTACATAATCAGACTTTCTGGAATAGGAGGAAAATAATGGATAATATTGACGAATTGCTGAAGAGATTCTTCAGTGCACTTGAACAGCATACTGACGATGGAATCGATGAAGAGGCGATCGCCCAAATACTTCATAAAGAGTTTGACGGTTCAGAGAGAGAAACGCTGATTGCCGTACTTGATTCCTTATTCGGAGAGGTTACGAAAATGGCAGAGAATCCGAAAGACTACTTCTTCAGTAATGAACAAGAGAAACTCGACAAATATCTGGAGGAAAAGGACAAAAAAGTTGATTCTACAGACTAAATAGGTGTATAATCGACCTGTAGGGTTACTTCAGCGCAGAGTATAGCCGGTGTTATGCACCGGTCTTTTTTTGCTGATTCGAAACCAGAGCCTTCGCAACTGTTTTCCACGGAAGGATTGCGCACTTCGCTCTCATCGGATGTTCCTTCAATCCCTCAAAAAAGGCAGCATCGCCAATTTTTGATCCATCATACTCCTCACCACGTATCATTTTCTCAAAGTTCTCAATTGTCGCTGCGGCTTCTTCAAGAGACTTACCTTCAAGAATCTCTGTCATGACTGACGCAGATGCCTGACTTATCGCGCAGCCTTCACCCTCAAATGCCATAGCAGTGACAACTCCTCTTACAATAATAAGATAAAGAGTAATCGAATCTCCACAAGAAGTGTTCGACCCCTCGACAGTGTGAGTGGAGCCCTCCAGACGTCCTCGATGGGTATTGTTCTTGAAGTGATACATTATGAAGTCGGAATATAGTTGCTCGAAGTTCATAAGAACCAACTCTCTGCCTTTCTAATCCCTTCTATAAGTCTTTCCACATCTTCAACGGTATTGTACAAGTAGAACGACGCTCGACAAGCCGAATTAATGCCAAATGCCTCCATCTGAAGTTGGGCACAATGATGACCGCTCCTGATCGCGACTCCCTGAGTTCTTCCCAGGAATTCGGCCAGATCATGAGAGTGTATTTTCTTGTGAGAAAACAGCAAGATCGCATGACTAACTGTAGGACTGTAAACAGTAACATCGGAGATCTTCTTTAGCATCTCTCTAGCGGTTTCTGTAAGATGTGAAACGTAATCATGTATCGCGGACATACCGATCTTGTTGAGGTATCTGCAGGCCGCTGCAAGTGAAACGGCACCGGAAATGTTCTGTGTTCCGCCTTCTAACCTCGAAACTCCCTCCTTTGCGTAGCTTGAAGCCTCAACACTTACCCTGTCTACCATACCGCCTCCGAATGCAAGTGGCGTGAGATCATCGAGGAGCTCTGACCTGCCAACAAGGCAGCCAATTCCAGTTTCTGCAAGCATTTTGTGCCCGGAGAAGACCAGAAAATCCGCGTTGACCTTCTTGAAATCAATGCTCTCATGCGGAACCAGTTGAGCTCCGTCAATCACTGTCAAACCGCCAAGAGAGTGTACAAGCTCATTCAAGGCTTCAAAAGGAGTTCTGTAGCCTGTGGCATTGATCAGTCCCCCCAAAGAAAAGACAAACGGCGACTCTACTCCAGTTAGGCTCTCTGCAACTTCTCTCATAGTCAACTCCGCTCCCATTATGGGCAAAGCAACGAACTTGATTCCATTCTTCAGACTGTGATATTGCCACGGAAGGAAGTTACTGTGGTGTTCGAACGTTGGGACCACAAAAGTCTTGTACAGACCGGAAGTAGCCAATGCATTTGCAACGATGTTCAGACTCTCCGTGGAGCCCTTTGTAAAAACTAATTCATCTCTTGCTGCTCCGATGAACCTGGCAACCTCGCATCGACTTGATTCATAAAGAGCTGTCGACTTCTCCGCAAGTGGATAAACGGCTCTATGCACATTCGCGTTTTCACGCTCATAAAACCTATTGACCGCATCAATAACACTTTGAGGCTTTTGAGAGGTCGCTGCATTATCCAGATAGGCTAGTGAGGGATGATGTCTAAAGACCGGGAAGTCCTTTCTTACTTCCTTAATGCTAAAATCGCATGTCTCTTTCAAACTCATCTCTCACCACCTCCGAGTGGTCCGGAAAGATCTCATCGATTTCTCTTAAGGTCGGCTCAAAAGCGCCTCGAACGATAATGCTCATCGACTGGTCTCTAGTAAGTCCTCTAGACATAAGATAGAAGAGCTTCTGCCCGTCAACGGATCCCACGGTTGCTGCATGGGAAGCGTCGACTTGATTCTCTCCAACAAGAAGTGAAGGTATTGTGTCAGCCCTTGCTGACTCGGAGAGCATCAGGACGTTGCTGTGCTCGCTTCCCTTCGCTCCTTTCGCTCCTCTCTTAATGTCGATCGTCCCTCTGAAGACGCTCCTGCCGTTGTCAAGGAGCACACCAGATCCCGAGATTCTTCCATCCGATTCAATTGCCCTGTGTCTGACAACATATTGCATATCAAGGACCGTATCGCCTCGCGCAACGAAAAGAGGCTCGAGAGACGCAAGAGCTTTCTCTCCTTCCAGAAGAGCCATGTGAAAAGATGCAGTTGATGTGTTGCCGCAATTTATCTCAAATACCCTGAGCCTAGCGTTTTTCTCTAGAAGATACAGGTTGTTGATGAACCCATGTCCTCTTTCAATCATCCTGTTCAATATCAAAAGCTCCAAAGACGCGCCTTCTTTTATTAGGAACCTGTTGTTCTGAAGAAGCCAGTTTCCCAAACGTCCGCTATCGACTACTACTTTCAAACTCGAATTCTCTCCCAAGACAAACATATTGTTCAAAATTCTTGAATCACGGTTAAATGCGACCGAGTAAGGGTTGTCCAGTGATTTGTTCGGAGGTATAGAAATCATTGATCCTTCGCTAAAGAATATATCTCCTTGAAGAAGAATCTTTCTGTCAAGACCTTCGAAATCCAGCCTATCGAGCAGCTCTACATCATCGCTGTTCATCGAAATCAGCGACCTGACATAAGGATCTGAGCAAGACAAGCTACGCCTGGGAGAGATTTCCGGCAATTTCATTCCGGCTAGCTTCAATCTCTTCCATGAGGGGAAGGCCAGTGTTCTATACTCTGAATACCTGTTACTCATGAAAGCAGACATTGCAGGAGAAGCTGCCTCAGACGAAATCAGAAAATCCCGGTTGTCGTAGTCCTTAATTGACAGTTCCTCTCTTCTAGGTGGTTTAACCATCTCGTAGTTTTCGTGAACGAAGTCCGTTGTCATTTCCATTATTTCCACCTCATCCTATGCTGCTCTCCATTTCCATATCTATCAGTCTATTCAGCTCAACTGCATATTCAACTGGCAGCAGACGAGAAACAGGTTCCATGAACCCTCTTACTATCATCGTTTTGGCTTCCGCTTCGCTTAAACCGCGGCTCATGAGATAGAAGATCTCGTCTTCTCCAAGTCTTCCAATTCTAGCCTCATGCCCTACTTCGGCTGCGTCATTCATCACTTGGATTATCGGAACAGTATCAGCCCTTGACTCATTATCGATCATTAGAGCCGTACACTGAACCGATGACCTTGAGTTCATTGCTCTTGGAGAGATGTCCAAAAGACCTCGATAAAAGGCCCAGCCTCCACCAGCGCTGATGCTTCTGACATCCACCAGTGAACTTGTGTCCGGGGCCAGGTGAAGCACCTTTGATCCTGTATCCATATGCTGACCGGGGCCGGCATACGTAATTCCGAGGAGCTCAGCTCTGGCTCTTCTGCCTCTTAGAACAGATGTGGGATAGAGCATGGTCTTCATGCTTCCCAGAGAACCAGATATCCATTCTATCGTTCCACCTTCCTCGACAACTGCCCTCTTGGTATTCAAGTTGTATGTGTTCTTAGACCAGTTCTGAATCGTAGAGTACCTGACCTTGGCATCCTTCAGAACAAAGATTTCTACCATCCCGACATGAAGATTGAGATCGTTGAATCTCGGAGCAGAACAGCCTTCTATGAACTGAAGATCGGAACCTTCATCTGCAATGATCAACGTGTGCTCAAATTGACCGCTGCTTTCCACGTTCATTCTGAAATATGCCTGAAGAGGAAGCGGGACTTTGACTCCTTTGGGTACATAAACGAATGAACCGCCACTCCAGACGGCTCCATGCAGTGCCGCAAATCTATGATCGGTCGGAGGAACAGCCTTCATGAAGAATCTTTTTACCAGTTCAGGGTATTTTTTGACAGCCGTCTCCATATCGAGGAAGACAATACCTAGCTCTTCGAGCTCTTTCCTTATGTTTTGATACACAATTTCCGAATCAAATTGAGCGCCGACTCCAGCAAGAGATTCCCTCTCCGCCTCGGGAATGCCAAGCCTATCAAAAGTCTCTCTAATCTCCTGTGGAACATCGTCCCAGGACCTCTGCCTTTCAGAATCCGGATCCAGATAAGATATTATTCTGCTCAGATCGAGACTCTCTGTGCTTACTCCGAATCCAGGTTTATTTGAGAGATTGAAAGCCTTGAAAGACTCAAACCGCTTCTGAAGCATCCATTCGGGTTCACTCTTCCTTTTCGACATTTCGATTATCTGGCTCTCCCCGAATCCCCTTTCACTCATGAAACTGTACTTAGTATCTGAAAGAAAGTCAAACTTTGAACTGTCAAGGAAAACCTCTTCTCGCATGATCAGGCCCCCTTTAGTGAGCCAAAGATCCCTTCATAACCATTCTCTTCGACTTCTCCGGCAAGCTCCTTCCCTCCGCTCACTGGAATCGATCCATCGATCAAGACGTGCACATGGTCGGGCTCAACATACTCTAGAAGCCTCTGATAGTGTGTGATCAGCAATACCGAGTTTTCTGAATTTCTGAACCCGTTTATTGACAACGCTATGCTTTTCATAGCGTCAACATCCAGTCCGGAGTCTATTTCGTCAAGAATCGCAAACTTTGGTTTCATGAAATTCATCTGAACAATCTCGGCCTTCTTCTTCTCTCCTCCAGAAAAGCCAACGTTCAGATATCTGTCTATCAGTTCACTTTCTAGACCAAGTTCAACAGATAGTCTGTCAATTTCCTTGCTCATCTTCAGCAGTGGCTCCCGGCTGCCCGTGCTTTGAGAGACTGATAAAAGAAAGCTCCTGAATCTGATACCCGGAATTTCCTGAGGATGCTGAAAGGTCATAAACATTCCCATTCTGGCTCTCTCATCTACAGTTAATCTAGATAAATTCTTATTCATGAATTTCACAGTACCGCTAGTGATTTTGTATTTGGGGTTTCCCATCAATACGTTAGCAAGCGTGGATTTTCCACTACCGTTAGGTCCCATGATAACGTGAAGCTCTCCGTTTTCTATTGTGAGGTTCAAACCTTTCAATATTTCTACGTTATCTTCCGCCAATACTACATGCAAGTTCTTTACTTCGAGAAGAGTCATTTAAATCCCTCCAAACCCGGTACTTATTATCAGAATTATAACATAATCCCGACAATTATTACCGCTAATCATCACCAATAAGCACGATTCCGTTTCAAGGATATATAATTGGAGAAATTGCGGTATGGAGGTGCTTCGTGCTCTATGTAGTCTTTATAGGTGTCCTCATGGGTCTTGCCAATCTCATTCCAGGCGTAAGCGGTGGCACTATTGCTCTGCTGGGGGGACTATATGAACGGTTTGTGGGTTCAATATCTATGCTGACGGCTCTCAAGATTCGCAGAGAAGAGATACTCTTCTTGATAGAACTTGTTGTCGGCATCGTTATAGGAATCTTTGGGTTCTCTGCTCTTATTGACCTTTCTCTTTCTGCCATCCCTTCACTTATGTACGGGATATTCTCAGGGCTTGTGATAGGGGGTATTCCAGTAGTCTTCAAACGAATTGAGAAACTGGGCATCAGCGCACTGCTTTCCCTGGCGGCAGGAGCCTCGATTGTTATTCTCATATCCCTTCTAAGTCCCATGGCTGGAGGCGTTGCGCTCACCGACCACGGCCCGATCGCTTTGACCTACGATATTGTAGCAGGCTTCTTTGGGGCTTCAGCCATGGTACTTCCTGGGCTTAGCGGAGCATTTATTCTTCTGGTTATGGGCGAATACACCAGAGCCATTTCCGCAATCAAGAGCTTCGATCTAGTCATAATTGCTTTTATTGGGGCAGGTGTGATCCTGGGGGTGTTATTCGTAAGCAGACTTCTCAAATACTTGATGAAGGAGTTTCGCAGTGAGACTTTTGCCTTTCTTCTGGGCCTAATGATAGGTTCGATACCCGACCTAATCACTAGACCGGGCAGGGAGACTAATCCTTCATTAATTGTTGCAGGAGTGATTTTGGGAGTTTTCGTTTCTTATCTTCTCACCTTACTTGAAAAAAGAAGCAAGATTCAGGTCTAGCTATTTACTGTGGTTGATCGCAACCCTCTGAAGACGTTTATCATTGTCGAGTAACTCGCCGATTCCTTTGACAACGCATGTCCTTGGGTCCTCAGACACTATCGTTTTTATGCCGGTCTCTTGAATAATTAGGTCCGGCAGACCTCTTATCAGCGAGCCTCCTCCGGTAAGGACAATGCCCGTGTCCATAATGTCTGCAGCGATCTCCGGAGGTGTGTCCTCTAAAATCTGACGAAGATTGAGTACAATGTCCTGAAGAATCTGAGAAATTGCCTCGTGCACATCGTCAGAGGTAATTCTAATATTTCCTGGAAGGCCGTTCAGTGCGTCCCTCCCCCGAACCTCAAGCTCATAGCTCTCCAGCGTCGAAAAAGCTTTTCCAATCTTGATTTTCACATCTTCGGCGGTGGAGCTTCCAATCAGGAACTTGTATTTGCGCTTCACAAATTTGATTATTGCATCGTCCATCGCATCTCCCGCAATTCTTAAAGAACGAGAAACGACGATTCCTCCAAGGCTTATCACAGCAATATCAGAGGTCCCTCCCCCGATATCTACAACCATATTTCCCACGGAATCGAATATATGAAGTCCTGCTCCAACGGCAGCCACAACGGGTTCAAGTACCAGATATACTCTACTGGCTCCCGCAGCCGTGGTAGCCTCAATGACTGCTCTCCTCTCGACACTCGTAACCTTAGCCGGAACCCCTACGACAACTGCGGGTCTGGAGAGTGAGAATTTCGCTCGAGTTCTCTTGACCAGCTCTTTCAAAGCTTGCTCGATTATCTGATAATCGGCGATTACCCCGTCTCGAATAGGTCTGACAGCCTTGATATCCTTTGGGGTCTTCCCAATCATCTCCTTGGCTTCAGATCCAATCGCGATTATCTTCCCGGTCTTCACTTCAACGGCAATTACCGAAGGTTCATCTATGACAATGTCTCTGCCTTTCTGGAAGACCAATAGTGAAGCAGTTCCCAAATCGATGCCAAGATCGCCCTTTTTCATAAATTACCTCCCGTGTGACATAAATGGCGTGCTCGGTGGGATTTGAACCCACAGTCTCTGGATCCGGAGTCCAGCGCTCTATCCGTTGAGCCACGAGCACTCAATAACCTGCGGTCCTCTTGAATTCAGGTGAACCATCCCATCGAGCGCTTCACCACAAGCGATTACTATTATATCGTAAGTTGAAAAGTCTATGTCGTCAATGAGGTTTACCGGCTTCAATCCTTTCCTGAAGAATGAAAGGAAGACCTGTGGGTCTTCAACAAACACCCCGGGCGTTTTCTCCAGCGAGTCTATTCCCTCAATCAGTCCAGATTTCGGTTTGTAAAACAAGACTCTGCTACCAGATGGTAGTTCTGGCAAATCCCGGCAAAAACTTATATTGCTGTGTACTTCCCATATCACAGCCTTCCCGGAGGATTCATTCCTGAGAATCTGCATTGCGCTGAAAACGTCCCTCACTTTCGTGAATTCAATCCCGGTCTCAAAAGACATTCTTCTTGCACTTTCGGTTGTAAGAGTCTCGTCAACCAGCACCACATTTCCGGGAAATATTTTCTTCACTTTCTCAGCAAATGAGACTGCTCTCATAGTCGATTCACTGTATCTACCCGACATTGAAATCGGCAGTCCGATAACCACCGTCTCTATTTCTTTCTCTTTTAAGATTTCCGTGAGAGATTTCCGGTAGCCGGCGTGATCTATCGAATATAGAGGGATCTCCACTCCCTCTATCTGTAAGGCGAGTCCTATTTTCGATGTACCGAAGTCAATTCCAAGTTTAATCATAGAAGGATCTTACCGGATTATCAACGAAGTAACTTGTGAGCAGGACCTCAATTTTTGCCAGCAACAGGAGTTCCGAACTTACGTCAAGGTCTCTGGAGGCGACTGCAATCGAAAGAGAGCATCCAGTGAATAGACTCGGTGGTGTTGGAAAAACCTTCGCCTGCAAGCCAGCACTTCTAAGGAGTAAGATGGCTTCAAGGATGTCTTTTTGCGAAACAACGACTAAAGCATCAAGTTGCCGAGTATCAACCAACTTTCAGCACCTCTTCCGCATTCGTAAGACTCCTTAGCAAACCTCTTGTGGTCATGGTTGAGAGTTTGGTTGCAAACCATCTCGTCATTCTCTTCTCAGCAACACCCTCTCTGTATCTCAGGGTCTTCTTGACCTGAGAAGTATCGAGATCCGATCCTGAGCTGCTATGCCATACGCCGCTTTCTACGCTTAGCAGATTCATCTCCTCCAGCATTGACAAAAAGACTTTCGAAATCCCATCTTCAAAGCTGAGCGCCTTTCTTATATCTCTTTCTGAAGCCGGCAGAACATCCTTCAAATCCTGGTATACAGCTTCCAGTTCTTCGACTGTGGGAAACAACCTGTCCATTTCATTCGTATTGGAAATAAGATCTGCCTTATTGAAAGACAAATTCAGAAACAACTCAGAATCCTCGCCGGGTCTTGTTGATACGGAATCAATAACTTCCAGAAAGTTCCTCGGCGCGCTGTAGAAAACGATATTCGAGTTGCCCAACGTGACACCGAGGCCGTCGCTTGAAGGAGTCGTTATCAAAACTCTTATCTTCTGTCTTTCAACCAAAGAATAGATGACAGATCTCTGAAAATCCTTAAGAAGATAATTGTAAAAAATCAGCTCGCCGTTCTGAAGAGCATGTGAGAGCCTCGAACCCATAGATTTCGCGAGGCTAACCGTTTTATGCGGAGAATCAACAATCACAGCCACGTTCTCACCGTGACCAACTATTGACATAACTTGCTCAACCTTTTTTCTGGAGCCGCGGTTGTCGATTATCCCGACTCTCTTTATGGGACTGGGTTTGTATATATTGGATATCCTCCTGTCCGAGAGAAAATCCTTCAGATCGTCATAGAAGACGCTTCCTGCGAAACCGGAAATACCGAGTACCTTGTCGACGTTCTTGAGAAACGCTTCAAGATCAGGGTGATCCTTGTAGATACCAGAGAGAATATAAGTCGGTTCGTCGAAGATTATCTCGCCGGCGATCTCGGAAATTTCCTTGAATCTCTCGACGAAGAACGGCAGAGTTATAAACACAACAGGTTCATCCAGCCTGCCTCGGTAAAGAGAGTTCGCAAAGACCGGCTTTATCGAATCCAAATAATGCTGCAGCGAATAATAAGTGTGTGCCAAAGTACCGTTGATAGCCGATACTATAAAGGTTTTCTTGCCCTGCTGATAGTTCTTCAATATCTTGAGAGCCAAAAAGGGATTCTTTATTCTGATGTTGCCGAACACTCCCCACGGATTTCTGGTGCTGATATCCAGGAATTCCGGACACTTATGAGATAGTTTCTTCTCCAGTTCGCCTATCAGTGATGATACATCTGTCTTGCCCTGTGAACCAGGCTGCTGATTCTTCCAGTCTCTAATAAACTCAAAGACGAAATTCTTGTCTCTAACTTCCTCTTCAAATACCGGATCAATGTATAATTTCGCGTCAGAGAGTGAAAGCTTGACACTCTGAAGTCCGTAAAGATTATCGCTCTTTACCGAGGCTATCGCATCTACCTTCAGAAGATTCGGCTTAACGTACTTGAAGTCATCGAACATGGTGCCCATGTTATACCCGATCGCAAGAGTCTTTCTATCACCGCAGCGAAGGATTAGTTTCACATGATCACTACTGCTGCCGAACATCTTTGCCTTTTCTATGTTAAGACCTTTGATCAGAAATCTCGGCTCGGGATTCGAGTGGCCAAAGGGTCTCAGAAGTTCGAGCTTATCAAGAATGCCCGACGTAATGGAATCAAGAGACAGAACATCGTCCACATCGATCTTGAAGACCGGTTGCTTCTTTCCGTACAGCCTTATATAAGCATCGTTTATCGCGGTTCTGAATCTTGATATGTTTTCTTTGTCAATGCTGAATCCAGCTGCCATTTCATGCCCGCCAAACTCTCTCAGCAAGTGTGAAACTTCATTCAGCAGACTTATTATGCTTACTCCTGCCGGACTTCTGGCCGAACCTTTACCGTCTGAACCATTAGTGGCAATTAGAAAAACGGGTTTATTATGAATTGAAACAAGTCTTGAAGCCACTATTCCCAGTACTCCTAAGTGCCAGTTATCTCCATCGATTACTAGAGCAAAATCATCCTCGAAACTCGCAGTGTTTGCGAGATCCTTTTCAGTTTGATCAAAAATCTTTGCCTCTATGGTCTGTCGGTTCTGATTGTGTTTCAGAAGACGGCTGGCGGTATTCATTGCCGAATCCATATCCTCGCTAATGAGAAGCTCCAACGCAACTATTGCGGAAGCCATTCTTCCGGCAGCATTAAGCTTCGGAGCTATCTTGAAAGCGATATCTTGCGCTGTAAGATTCTCAGCCGGAATTCTAAGATATGATAGAAGGGCCTTCAAACCAAGCAGTGGGCTGCTCTGGATCTTCGCAGTACCTTCCCTGACAATGTAGCGGTTCTCATCCCTTAGAGGAACTATATCGGCAATTGTTCCTAGGGCGACTATGTCCAGATAATCCTCAGGATCAATAGGACAGTGAAGGGTCTCATTCAATGCCACCAGAAGTTTGAAAGCCACTCCTACCCCGGCAAGTCCCTTGAAGGGATAATCATCGTCCGGTCTCTTTGGATTGATTATGGCATCGGCGGGCGGGAGAACATCTTTCACTTCATGATGATCCGTGACAACTACATTGAAACCTATCTCCTTTGCGTATGTAATCTCATCAAATGAGGTAACTCCGCAATCTACGGTTATTAGCAGGCTGTGTCCCTGGTCTCTCAGATCCTTAATTGCGTCCTTGCTCAGACCGTATCCTTCTTCCAACCTTAAGGGGATGTAGTAGCTCACATCGAAGCCCATTCTCTTCATTGCAAGATAAAGGAGCGCGGTGCTTGTAACTCCATCAACGTCGTAATCACCAAAGATTACAATACTCTCGTTTCTTTCTCTGGTTTCAATGATTGTACGGACAGCCAGCGGCATATCTTTTAGAAGGAAGGAATCGTGGAGAATAGTTTTGTCAGGATTAAGAAACTTCATTGCCTCAACCTCATTATCGACTCCACGTGTTACCAATAACCTTGCTAGAAATTGATCAATACCCATGAATTCGACCAGTCTATTCACGGCCTCATCATCGGGCTTTAGGAGAAGCCACTCCTTTCTCATCTAGATCCACCCTCTCTTTTTTCTTTTGAAAAGATTATACCATTCTGCACAATAGCTTGGATGAGACACCCGCTAGTACCACAAGAAAAGGTATTGTACAATCTTTCCATGAGACTCGATGCTTTTTTGTCAAAATTCGCCGGCTTCAGCAGAAGTCAGAGCAGAAAATTGATCAAGGACAGAGCAGTAACTTTAAATGGCGAAGTAGCTAATGATTCTTCGGCGGCTGTCGATGAAGGAGACATGGTGGTTGTCAACGGAATGACCGTGGAGGCTTTCGGCATGATATACATCGCTCTGAACAAACCTGCTGATTATGTTTGTTCAAGAGAGAAAGCCGAAGGAAAGAGCGTCTTTGATCTTGTTGAAACCAACTTCTCGGCGGAACTCTCGGTCGCAGGAAGACTTGATAAAGACACGACTGGTCTCGTATTGCTCTCCAACGACGGCAAGTTCATTCACGAAGTTATATCGCCTCGTAATCTTGTGGAAAAAGAGTACCTGGTAGAGACTACCGATGAGATTACCGTAGAACAGGTCTCGACTCTCTCCATCGGAGTCTTTATCGGCAAAAACGAATTCTCAAAGCCCGTCTTTATTGAAGTAATAGATTCTTCTCACCTCAAAATCGTTCTCACGGAAGGCCGGTATCACGAAGTGAAGAGACTTGTTTCAGCAGCCGGAAACAATGTGAGACGCCTGCACAGGACTAGAATCGGCTCTTACGTTCTTTCCAGCAGACTCGAGCCGGGAGAATGGGATTACTTATCGGATGCCGAAAAGAAAAGAATAACCGGGACCTGAGTCCCGGCTATTTACTCTCAAACGAAGCAGTTATTAGTCAATTTTGGAGAGATTGAACGAGAGATTATGATCTCCCTTTCCAAAATATCTGTATGTGACCGATACACGGTATCCATCCAGTACGAGTACAACTTCGTAGTATCCGGGATCAAGCTCGACAACTGTGTTGGATCTGCCATAATCTCTACCGTTGATGAAAATTCTCGCATTTTTCGGATCTGAAGAAATCGTAATCCTTGCAATCGGCCTTTCTTCTATCAGAGTTATTTTTGTAGAAGAGCTTGTTCCTGCCGCAAGGTTGACATCCTTACTGTCTGTTATATAACCGGACTTTTCAACTCTGATCGTGTGTCTTCCTGCATCGATATCTATAGAAAGCGGAGATCTCCCGACATAGACATTATCTACAAAAACCGAGGCATTTGTCGGCTCCGTTTCAACCGTCAGTCTAGCCTTCTTGGCATAGAGTGTGGCGCTAACCTGTCTGTCTCTGTCGAGCGAGACACTTGTAGAAAAGTCCTCATAACCATCTGCTGTTACTCTAACGGTATAGGATCCCTCTCTAAGCGTGAGATTCAATGGTGTTCTCCCCTGATAGGTCCCGTTGATATAGACAAGAGCGTTTGAAGGGGAACTCGTGACATTTAATTTGTAGTCTCTCACCTGAGGACTCAACGTAATCGACTTCGAAATCGAGCGGTCAAGCACGAAAGTCTCCGAGTAGGTTTCATAACCCGATCTCTCTATCCTAAGATTCTTCGTTCCACCCTCCAGAGTAACGTTCAATGGGCTTCTGCCCACGTAGGCATTATTAACATATACATCGGCCCCGGAAGGACTTGTGATTACTGATAACTGATAGTTCTGTACAACAGGAGTCAAAGTCAGCGATTTCGAGATATTTCGATTCAGTACAAAAGTCTCCGTATAAGTCTCATAACCCGCTTTGGATACACTAAGATTCTTCGTTCCTTCTTCGAGGGTGACATTTAATGGCGTTCTGCCTATTGAACTACCGTTGATTTGTACCATAGCGTCACTTGGGTTCGTAACCAGAGAGAACTGGTACTCCTTAGCAAACTTCTGAAGATCAATTCTCACATCAAGTGTTTGCCCACTCACAATAGTGAACTGTCTGGTCTCGGTCCTGTAACCGTTCATGTAAGCTGTAACCATGTGGTTTCCCGGATCGAGGTCTATGTTAACGGGACTCCTACCTACCATCTTTCCGTCAACGTATAAGGTTGCATTTGACGGTGTCGTGCTTATCCTTGCTCGACCTGTGCTGGGCATAATATCAAGATAGAACCAGGCTGTGGAGACCGCGTACTCTTGCTTATCTATCACCGGGATTACTTTCATGGTGACGAAGTCTTCTGCGCCTATACTAGCCCTAGGGAAGATGTCTCCCGATTCAGCCCTCACCATAAGATCATCAAGGAAACCAAGAGGCGATGTGGATGCCACTATCTGGAAGATTTCCTTACCGCCACCGGTTTCGCTGGTCAGTTGAAGCCGGTATCTGGTAGTTGCATTGTCAGTCGGAAGAGAGTAGGTAACACCGGCCTTCAGCGCGTTGTTCCGGTCATAGCCGTTAGGGAAGATAAGCTGAATCTCTCCGTTTGGCGTTATGTCGTAAATTGCAACATACGCGTCTTTGTTCACTTTGAAATATGTCTTCACTTCTTCACCGGAATAATAAAGAGAACCATTATCTCTGTCAAGCCAAATAGAAACTTCAAGGCCTCCCTGAGGCTGTTCCGGCACAATTATGACTTTCTGCACATCGTAAGTCACTACCCCAAAAACTGATATTGCCAAGAAAAAAAAGAGAATGACTAATATTGTCTTCTTCATATTCTCACCCCTCCCATTATCAGGTATTAATTAGACTGATTTTCATCAACCTCGTTCAATGAACCATCAACCGCTCTTCCGAACTTATTATACTTCTTCACAATTCCAATAATTACAAGTGAGATTAGTGCTCCAAAACCTAGACCATATAGACTCCTGACTATGTCGGTCCAGAGAGGAACGGTCGCATGGCAAAACGTGTTTACAATTGAAACGATCGCAAGAGATCCACCCGAAGCGATAATCGGACCGAGCTTTCCTTTGATGTCGAAAGAAAAGTGAAGAAGCAAGGCAAGCAATGGATAGGCAAGCAATTCTTTGAAGCGCGGCCGAACCACAAGAAGATTATCCAGGAAGTCTCTCAATGATCTTTCCAGATCAAGCACAAAAGTGAAGTTACCACTTCTCAGGATATAGTAAGCTGCCGCCACAATAACAAGCGCAACTACCAGCAAATCGCCCTTCGTAACCTTCTTCCCAATACTCCTCGCAAAACCGCTGACAAACAACCATCCAGGAAGCGCCACTAGAGATAGTTTTACCCCTCGAAAGAGTTCAAGTCCGTTCCGGTAATCTGCTCCAACCATAGAAGCGTTCACAGCGAGTCCAAGGAAAACCGAAAACGAGAAGAAGAGAAGAAGTCCCTTGAGAACTCCCATTTTCAGCGAAGACACTTTGAGATATATGGCAAACTCTCCCGATATAACGGCTAACGGAAGACCCACGATCGGAAAAAACAAGAACAAAGCAGTACAGATAACCGCAAGCATCGGACTGATAGACATCAGGAGGACAAACACAAAAAGAGATGACAGAAGTACGAACCTTGATGAACCTGTCCTTGGAGAGACGATCTCTCCAGAAATCAGCCCTCTGTAATTCAGATCCTCATATACTTCGGAAACCAAATGATCGTAGTCGAAATCGTTGCCAGGTGTCAAAAAAAGTATTGCATCAACACTTCTCTCTCTTATCGACCTCAGGTATCTCGTTACTGCTTTCTGTATGTCGTAGTTTGGATACTCTTTCTTTTTCAAGTTGTGCACGCGAAACACCAGAGACTTGTTCTCCCTTGCCCTCAGAACATCAAGGACATAATGGCCTCTTTCATCAAACTCCATATATCCTGCATAAGCGGAGTGGCTGTCAAGAATTGAAGCCAGTTCCGAAACAGTATAAGGAGAAACGCCAGTAAGAATTACGGGTATCTGGAGTTCCAAAATCTCTTCAAGCCTGAACCAGTCTTCTCTAAGATCGACCAGAACGACTGAAGATTCGAGCGCGGTTGCTGTATCAATCTCCTTTACATAAACAAGCTGTTTGGAAGGAATTCCTTCAACCTCTTTCTCAGTTATCAGCGCAGCACTGTTGTAATTAGAATCCAAAGCGATTCTCCAGGGAATGTAAAGAAGAGACAACAGCAGTCCAACAATGAAAGCTATGAGGACTACTCCGTTTCCAAGACTTACTGTATTCCTTGTTCCTTCGTTTCTTTGTCTTCTTCGAGGCTTCTTAGGTCTAACTGGAACTTCCGCCAATACTTGTCTCTCCTCCCGATTAGAAGATAAAGAAATAATACAACACCGATAAGAAATGGAGAATACGGGAGGAGAAAAACTAACCTCCAGCCCGTAATCATTGAACCGAGACTTGATCCAAAAACCTTATTGAAAGCGCTATTAATATCTCCCTCATCGGAAATTTCATCTATTACTCTAATCAGATCTCGGTAAGTATATCTCTCCAGAATGTAACCGGCAAAGCTTGACACCGCTCCATAGAATACACCCTGATCAGCCTTCTGGGGATATCTCTTATCAAAAGCCGTGAAATCAAAAAAGGCGGCTCTAAGCTCGGGCCTGTTTGTCCGAGTATGGAGATTCTGAAATCCTTCTGCAATAAGCTCATGGTACCATAGAGGGATTTCATCGGGATTAAGACCTTCACTTCTCAGATATTCGAAGAAATAAACGTGGGCAAGTTCGTGTCTAGCAACTCCCGACCTGTAAGAAGAGGTGTAGAGAAATATCTGATAAATCCCGTTGCTATCAATCGCTGCAGGTTGCTCGTGACCTTCGCCCTTGAGAATCGAAAGGCTGTACTTCACCGAGAAATTGTAGATCATTGATAGCTCCGCATTCGCCTCTTCTATCTCATTTCTGATCTCCAACTGACCAAACCCGGAAACAGCTGCCAGAGTAATGGCTAAAATAAGAAATATTGACTTCATTTAAGGTTGGCCAACACCTTCTGGAGGTCAACAGCAAGCTCGGATGCGATCTCGATTCTCTTTCCATTTTCTCTGGTGAAGGAAAGTCTGGAGCAGTGAAGAAAATACCGTTTCAGTCCTGTTATCTTCTTAAAGTCTTTATTGAACGCCCTGTCACCATATACATCGTCTCCGACAACCGGATAACCTGCCTCACTCAACTGGCGGCGTATTTGATGCTTCTTCCCGGTAAACAGATCAACCCATAGCAGCGAGACCGATTCAAAGCTTTTTTCTACCTCGAAAGCCATTGACTCGACAAATTTCTCTCTCCGGGAAATTAGCTTCCGGTTTTTCTCAGGAATACCTTTCACGAGCGTTTGGTAACCCTTTTCTACTCCGCGTTCTCTAAAGAGCTTCGAGAGTTCTCTTGCCGCTTCGGGCGATTTAGCGAAAACAATCACCCCGGAAGTGTGCTTATCAAGCCTATGAACCGGGCGGGGTACAAAGCCTCTGGCATCTCCGTATGCCATCAGTCCTTCGATAAGCGTTACTATCTGAATTCCCTTACCGGGATGAACGGATATCCCCGAAGGTTTATCTACAGCCACCATCAAGTCATCTTCGAATAGAATAACAAGGGGAATTTCGTGAGGCGTAAGTTCGCGCGATTCTTCAAGACGCTTGAGTCTTGAAGGATCTCCTGAAAAGACTACCTGAACCACATCTCCAATCTCCAGTCTTGAGGAACCGTCTTTCACTCTCTCTCCATTTACTCTGACGTTTCCCTTTCTCAGAAGCTTGTAAATCGATGAAAGCTTGAGATCAGAGAGTTCTCTTCTCAAGAATCTATCAAGCCTCTCATAGAAATTCTCTTTCACAACTTTCAATTCTCTGTCGATAGAAATCACTCCACAAAATTTTAAGGGGGCTTCAAGCCCCCTTACAAACCTCAGTCCTCAACGCCCAGACCTTTGTTGATACTCTCCACAATGTCTCCAACAGTAGAGATACTCTCGATCTGTTCATCCTCAACCTTGAAATCAAACTCGTCTTCAAATGCCATAACCAGGTCGACCAGATCAAGGGAATCGGCTCCGAGATCCTCGGTAAGATCGGAATCCATGGCGATTTCATCTTCTTCCACACCTAGTTTCTCAGAGATTATGCTTTTCACTCTGTCGAAAACTTCATCTGCTGTCAAAGGATTTCCTCCCTTCGAATTCTTTCTGGAAATCGGAACAATTATATTGATCGGAAGCTACAAAGTCAAATGGCTCTCGATTCTCAAAAGCTTTCATTATTATATAATAATTTGAAAGGCTTTACTTTCGGAGGTTTGCTATGACAAATTTTGAAGCGATGAAAAAGGCAGTGATCAAACGGGTTAGCCTTTTGCCTAAAGCAGGGCTAATACTTGGATCGGGGCTTGGCTACTTGACGGAGCAGTTTGCTGAACCGACGGCAATAGAATACTGCGAGATTCCCGGCTTTCCGAACACCTCGGTAGAAGGCCACTCAGGAAGGCTCGTCTTTGGAATTTTCCATGGACTGCCAGTCGTTGCAATGGAAGGACGTTTCCATTTCTATGAAGGTCATGAGATTAAAGACGTCTCTGCCCCAATATATTTGTTCAAGGAACTGGGAGTGAAGAATTTGCTGATTACAAATGCAGCGGGGGGCATAAACAGAAGTTTCACTCCCGGAGATATCATAGCTGTGACCGACATTATTAACTTAGGCTTTCGAAACCCCCTTAGGGGTCAGAATGACGAGCGTTACGGAGTAAGATTTCCCGACATGTCTGAGATCGTCGACAGAGACTGGTTGAATGAACTGAGAGTTAGACTTGGCAATGAGGGGATTGACTTGAAGGAAGGAACGTACTGTTGGGCTCTAGGTCCAAGTTATGAGACTCCCTCAGAAATTAAGGCATTCGAATCCTTCGGGGCCGATCTCGTAGGAATGTCAACAGTTCCGGAAGTAATTGCAGCCAAGCACTGCGGAATGAAACTTCTTGTTCTCTCTTGCGTGACCAACATGGCCTCGGGAATTCTTAAAGAAAAATTGACTCACGCCGATGTTGTGAAGACGGCCAACAGAATCAGACCCAGATTCACTTCTATTGTGCAGCGAGCAATCGAATCAATAAAGGCGAGCATATCATGATAAGAAAGGTAAACAGTGTCCTTTCATGCATTCAGGAAGCCAATAACATACTTGTTGTCGGCCATATAATGCCCGACGGAGACTGCATTTCTTCGGTTGTATCTCTTTCAATGGGTCTTGAGAAATTCGGCAAGAGAGTAACACCGGCGATCGACTGGAGGATTCCATCGAGTTTCAGTGTCTTTCCTTGGGTGGAAAGAATCAGGGAATACAGCGAGGACATCTCAGAGCCAGACTTGATTATTGTTGTCGACGCATCTTCCCCTGATAGAATAGGCAAGTTTGAAGAGTTTCTAAGAAAGGGCGTCACGTCAATAGTGATTGATCATCATGCAACAAACACTTACTTTGCGAATGAGTGCTGGGTAGATGCGTCATATTCGTCGGCTGCCCAGATGGTTCTCGACCTTCTCAAACTTATGGATGTTGAATATGACAGTGATCTCGCCCTGATGAACTACCTTGGCATAGCAACGGATACAGGATTCTTCAGATACTCTAACGTGGATAGCTCGGTCTTTGAGGCTGCGGCTGAACTCGTCAAATTGGGCGCCGATCCCGCCTTTGTTGCAACAGCGATTCTGGAGACGAGAAGGATCGAAGAGCTTTTCTTAGAGAGAGAGGCAATCGACAACATCAAATTGATTTCAGAGAACAGGTTCGCCTATTCTTACCTGACTATGAAGGATTTTGAGAGGCACTCTCTAACGGAGGACGATTTTACGGGATTTGTTGGCGAGTTGAGGTCTATTGAAAGCGTCGAAGTTGCCCTCTTCGCTTCGGAAGCTTGCAAAGGCCAGGCTCATGTCTCTTTGAGATCAAAGAGATATTTCGATGTAAGCGAGATTGCGGTCGCGTTTGGAGGTGGAGGACATCAGAAGGCTTCAGGCTTCACTCTCAATTATGAAAGCGATCTGAAAGAGGCTCTCGCAGAGGTCGTCGAAATGATCGATTCTAGACTTAGAAACGAGACAGATTAGGCGATCAACCTCGCAAGAAGCTGTATGAATTGTGTTATTGGCCACATTATCAGCTGAATTATGCCCATTAGAGACAGAACAAGAAGAGTGAGTATTCCGTAGAGTTCATACTTAACCAACCAGTTGACCTGGCTTTCGGGAACGAGCACAGTAACTATATTCGCTCCATCCAGCGGCGGTATTGGAATTAGGTTGAACAATGCAGTGTTGAGATTGATCACCATTGTCCAGTAGACAACATCCGCAACGTAACTGGCAGGAAATGAACTGACACTTTCCGGCAAGAAAGTCGAGTACTGGTAAAGACCTGAAAGATAAAAGAGGAGACCTGCAACGAGGCCTAATGAGAAGTTGGCAATAGATCCTGAGATAGAAGTCAGTATCGCTTTGAAATACCCGACTTTTCTCAGTTTCCAGTAGTTGACGGGAAACGGCCTCGACCAACCGAACTTAAAAAAGTAATACATCAGAAGACCGACAGGATCTATTCTTCTAATGAATCCCGGTTCTCCCCATTCAGGTTTTATAGCTTCGAATCTTCTTGCGGTAATAAAACGAGCATACTCATGGGAGAGAATAGTTGCCGCAATCGCCGGGGAAAGGCAGAAGAAGTTCCTCATCATCTCAAGCATTTTGACTCTCCCTTCCCGAAAGAACGACCGTTATCTCTCCTTTGACTTCGGAAGCTCCGAATCTCTCAATTGAATCAGATACTCTCCCAAAGAAGGATTCCTGGAAAAGTTTTGTCATCTCTCTTGCAACAAAGACTTCCCGATCGCCAACTATTTCAAGAAGATCGCTCAAGGTCTCGGTCAGTCTGAATGGGGACTCGAAAAAGACTATGACACTCTCCGCATAAAGCCCCTGTGCAATCTTTCTGAAGATTCTTCTGCGATTCTTTCCTCTTGGAAGGAACCCAAGAAAAGTGAAGTGGCTCCCTGGAAAGCCGCTAATTGCAAGCGCAGATGAAACGGCGCTGGGACCAGGGGCGATGTCGATTTCAAATCCTTGCTCACGACAAACCCTAATAATTAGGGCTCCTGGATCCGAAACCACTGGCATTCCAGCATCACTGGAAAGAGCGATTTGCTCTCCCTTTTTCAGGCGCTCAATAACGAACGGCACTCTTTCCTCCTGGTTATGCATATTCAGAGAGATGACCTCTTTCCTGAATATTTCGAGAGAAGCGAGTAATGCCCTCATTCTTCTTGTATCTTCCGCAAGGATCAAATCTGCAACTCCCAGAATCTTCCTGCCTCTAACAGTCATGTCATCTAGATTGCCAATTGGAGTTCCGACAATCCATAGTTTCCCAGTATTTTCAGTCACTTTGAACCTCCGAGCGGGGACTTTGAGGCCATTCCGACTCTCCTTGGAAATTCTCCCGGTGTTTCTGCTTTCTTCTCGTAGACTATCAGGAACCTGGCAGATCCGTCTGAAAGACGATATTCCTTCTCTTGCGACAGACTGAGGCGAAGCCTCTCTTCTGCAACTCCCGCAAATCTTTTCTCCTCGTTCCAGCCAGGACCTTTATAGAGAAAAATACTGCCGCCAATCCTCACCAGTGGAGCTGCGAGTTCCATTGACACGTCGCTTCTTGCTACTGCTCTCAGAAAGGCCGCATCAAATCCTGCTCTGTTCTTGAGAGCCAATTCTTCCGCTCTGGCAGTCTTCACTGCAACATTATTAAGTCCCATCCTACGAGCGAATCTTTCGATCTCTTGAGTCTTCTTTGCAATCGAATCAAGAAGCACCCAAGATGATTTCGGAAAAACCGTTGCCAGCAATAGACCTGGAATCCCACCGCCACTTCCGATATCCACATAACTGCCATCCAACGCATAATCGGCAAAGGGAATTAGAGCGTCCTCTAAGTGTACTGTCACAGCTCTTTCGAATATCCTGACAGAAGTGAGATTATGTGGAGAAGAAATCATTAGCTCTATAAGCATCTTACATTTTGAGCGAAGAGACGGTTCAAGCGATTCAAATGAGAACATTGTGGCTCATTCCTTTTCGATGCAAGCGTATGCCTCGTGGTTGTGAATTGACTCCTGACTGATCACTTCAACTCTGTACCAGCTGATACGATCATCCTCTTGAAGAAAGAGAACGACCTCTCGGGAAAGATCCTCTACAAACCGGGGGTTATCATACGAGTGTTCGGTAATGTATTTTTCGTCTTCCCTCTTAAGAAGTGAATATATAGGGGCGCTAGAAGACTTCTCGACGAACTCGATTATTTCTTCAATCCATACAAGAGAATTCATTCTGACGAAGGCAGAGACTTCTGCCCTTTGGTTGTGAGCTCCCCTGTCGCTTATCTCCTTTGAACAGGGGCAGACGGTCATGACGGGAACCTTGACTCCAAGAATGAAATCAAATGCACCATCTTTCATAGTATTGAAAGAGCATCGGAATGAACTGAAACTCTCGCTGCCACTTACCGGAGCATTCTTTCTGATGAAATATGGAAACTCAACCTTAATGTGCGCAACATCTGCCTTAAGAGATTCTCTCATGTCATCAAGAATCGATTCCATGTTTCTCGGGGTGATTTTTCGATGGTGCCTTTCTAAAACCTCCACAAATCTAGACATGTGGGTACCTCGAAAATCCTTTGGAAGATCAACAAAGAGATCGAACTTTCCAACTGTTTGCTGAGTCCCGAATTTCCTGTCCAACACAATTATTGGATACTCGATTGACTTTATCCCAACCATATTGATCTTAATATTCCTCTTGTCCTTCTCATTCTGTACGTCTCTCAAGATCTAACACCCCTTGAATCTGAAGTATCAAAGAGGTATAATTTCCTAAACGGAGGCGTATCCTAATTGGCTAAGGAGCCGGTCTTGAAAATCGGTGGGGTTGACGCCCCTTGTGGGTTCGAGTCCCACCGCCTCCGCCAGAGCCGGGGTTTCCCCGGTTATTTCTTTAATGGCCCAAAATCAGATAATGGCCAAATGGTAAGCATCGGGCTCCCAACTATAGCTTTCTCCGGAACAAAGCCAAAATACCTGCTGTCGAAGCTATTGGTGGAGTTATCTCCCATCATGAATCTGAACCCTTCTGGAATCGTGACCTTGACTTCCCCTGTCGCCGGGTCTTGACTAATATACTCTCCCATCCCAAGAGGGCTCAGAACTGTGTCATAGTACTCCGTGTATTCAATAAGCCCTTTGTATGCCTGGTAAAGTCTGTAATACGGTGAAATCCTGACAGTGGGATCGTCGGGATGAGCCAGTCCGAAATAGAACATCGGATCGTAGAATATTCCTTCCCTTACATAACGCCTTTCTTCCAGCGCAGGAGGGATATCTCCGTTGACGTAAAGCTGATAGACTGGATTAGCGGAAGTGTAGTCTGGAGCCTTTCTAAGTTCCAGGACATCACCCGGTTTACCGACCAACCGCTTAACGTACTTTACATGACCTCTGTACTCTGCAGGGGCGAAAAGGTCCATGAACTTATCGAACCCACGCAGATACTTCTGCGACTCGATATCCACATACGGAGTCCAGAACACGACGATGTCCCCATAATCCGGTTCTCTGTATTCATAGGTGATTTTCTCCACGAATAGTCGAGCGGGAGGGTTTATTGTAGGTATCATCGAGCCAGTCGGAACTAACATTGTCTCAAAGACAAACAGACGAATTATCGTACCGAAGACAACCGCGTAAAGAATCGCCTTTCCCCACTCTCTAACTTCGTGGAGAAAGCGCGATCCTTTCTTTTCAGAGGCCTTTTCCGACATTTTGTCAGACACTTAGCGTCAGTCCCTTTTCTCTTTTATCTTTACCTTACCCTTCACATCTCGAATGTAGTAAATCTTCGCTCTTCTAACCTTTCCCCTTCTGAGAACTTCTATCTTCTCCAGAGACGGGCTTGTGAACGGGAAGATTCTTTCGACTCCAACACCCGCCGCTCCAACTCTTCTAACGGTAAAAGACTTTCCGGTTCCACTGCCTCTGATCCCCATAACAATTCCCTCAAAGGCCTGTACCCTTTCTTTATTACCCTCTTTAATCCTGACGCTTACTCTTACGGTATCGCCCGGACCCATCTTCGGCAGATCTTCCCTCAAATGTTCGTTTTCCAGAGACCTTATGTACTGATCCATCTTAATCCCTCCTAACATATATTGTATCCTCTTGAATTAATCTATCTAATACTATCGCAACCGCTGCTCTCACAGAGAGATGATTGAAATCCGAATTAGCTCTCAGCGGTTCCAACGAGTAGTTGCACATTCTTTCAATTTCCTCGGGCAAACCCCAGCTCGTTCCAAATAGAAGAAGATGCGGCTTCTTGCTCCCTGCTATAATGTCTCTCATTGCTCCGTATGTGAGCCTGTCTCTTCCCCTCTTTGCTGAGGTAAAAACAAGATCAGGTTTCTGCCCTTCGATCTCTTCAATATCTTCAAGAACATCTTCAATATACGATGCCCTCTTAACAACCGTCAGCGCTTCGCTTCTGCTTGGATTGTACTCTTTTCCAAACTCCTCAAGCCAGTAGTTGAGGACGTTGTCTACGATCTCTCTCTGCGCAGGAAGATTGCTCACCACAAAATAGCCCTTCAGATTGTAAGTTCTGCAAGTGCGAGAGATATCGTGAACATCAAGATTTGTAACGGCGCTCGAAACGATATTCCCATGCCTTCCTAAAACCGGGTAGTGAATCAAAGCAAGATATATGTTATTCATCATCCTTTCTCAGCTCCTCGAAGAGCATAAGCAAGGCCTTCTTGTCAGAGAGATCAAACTCATGCTTCAAAAAGATGTCCGGCCTTCTTTCGATCGTTCTCCTCAAGCTCTCCACTCTTCTTTGAATTTCAATCATCTCGTGATTACCACTGAGAAGCACCTCGGGCACTTCAATGCCATTCACTTCTCTAGGCCTTGTGTAATGCGGGTGATCGAGTAGTTCGGAGAAAAAGGAATCATTAATGACGGATTCCATGTCTCCGATTACTCCCGGTATGAATCTCGAAATAGCCTCTATCATGAGTATTGCGGGAACTTCCCCACCGCTGAGCACGAAGTCACCAATCGAGAGTTCTTCATCAACCACGCTCATAACCCTTTCATCAATCCCTTCGTAACGGCCACAGATGAAAGTAATGTGATTGAGTTTGCTGAGTTCAAGAGCTTTTTTGTTATCAAAGACCTTTCCTTGAGGAGAAGGGTAGATTATGTATGGCCTGCTATTTTCCGTAAAGCGACTCGCAACTGCCCTGAGAATCGGCTCGGCCTTCATAACCAGACCGCTCCCTCCACCAAATGGATAGTCGTCGGTAGTTCTGTGGCGATCATCCGTAAAATCTCGAATATCTACTGCTTCAAAAACGATTATCTCTTTCTCAAGCGCTCTCGAAATTACGCCCCAGTTGAAAATAGTTTCGAAAAGCTGCGGGAATATAGTTAGAACATCTATCCTCATTCAGGCTTGACCTCTTCAAATTCCAAAGACCTCGCAATAATCGTCTTATCATCAAAGTTTAGCTCGATAATACAGTCCCTTATCATTGGAATGAGTTCTTCTCGGATGGAAAAGTCTTTCTCGTGATGAACAACGACCATTACATCATTCGAACCCGTTTCAATAATATCGTCAACAATACCAATGAAGCTGCGATTCTCATCAAAAACCTTACAGCCAAGAACTTGAAAGTAATAATACTCTCCTTCGCTCAGTTCTGGTAGAATCTGGACTTCGATGTAGAGATGGAAGCCGGCAAATCTTTCTGCCTGAGCCATCGAATTGATGCCTTCGAAATGCAAGATCCATCCTTTTGTGGCTCTACGGGCTCCATCAATTGAGACGGTGAAACGTGATCCTGTTTTCTCGTTATAGAGAAGAACCTTTCCCACGTTCCTGAAGGCATCTTCATCTTCAAGGGAAACTTTCACCTTCATTTCACCGTGAAGACCGTGCGGCTTCACTATCCGCCCGATAGGAATCATGTCTTCCAGAAAATCGTCTTTCAAATCGCTCATCTGACCACCTTTAGAATGAAACTTTCTTTTGATGAGCCTGCAAGAGCGTTGAGAAGTACGTTGATTGACTTGATTGTCCTACCATCCTTTCCAATAATCTGGCCGACATCTTCTTCTGCGGCACCAATTTCAAAGACTGTGTTCCCGTTTTCATCAATGGTCTCTGAAACGGTTATCTGATCGGGCTCCCTAACTATTCCCTTCAGAATGTGTTCAAGCACTTCCTTCATTATTCTGCTTTCTCTCCAGCTTCCTTGACAAACTTGAGTTCGTGAACCTTCTTCATAACTCCGAATTTCGCAAGAATCGATCTTGCAGTCTCTGTCGGTTGTGCCCCCTTCATAATCCATTCCACAGCCTTATCGACATCGACGCTCATGATACCAGGATCTCTTATAGGATCATAGAACCCCAGAGAGTCGATATATGCTCCGTCTCTACGCTTCTGAGAATCGACTACAACAAGCCTGTAAAAAGGCCTGTTTCTTCTACCCATTCTTGTTAGCCTTATCTTTACCATTCTTTGCGTACACCTCCTGATTCTCTACTATCTAAAATGGAAATCCTTTCATGCCTTTTAGAAGTTTTCCTTTCCTTCCAAACTGCTTCATCATACTCTTCATCTGATCATATGATTTCAGGAGCTTGTTTACATCCTGAATTGACGTTCCGCTTCCTTTTGCTACTCTTTGCTTTCTCGAGTAATTAAGCAGCTTTGGATTTCTTCTCTCCTGAGCAGTCATCGAGCTGATAATCGCCTCTGTCCGCTTCATACTTTTCTCGCTCCCGGCCAAATCCACATCTTTCGGTGCACCGGGTATCATTTCCATAATATCTGCGATCGACCCGAGCTTCTTGACTTCTTTCAACTGCTCCAGAAAGTCCTCAAGATCAAATTTGTTCTTAAGGAATTTCTCCTCCATCTCCTTCGCCTTTTCCTCGTCTATGTTGGACTGAAGCTTATCTATAAGAGACAACACATCTCCCATTCCAAGTATTCGTCCAGCAACTCTGTCGGGATGAAAGGCTTCAATCCCATCGGGCTTTTCAGAGACTCCGATGAACTTCACCGGCTTTCCTGTGACATGTCTTATAGATAGAATAACTCCGCCTCTCGCATCTCCATCAAGTTTTGTCACTACGAAACCCGAGAGCTCCAGTGATTCGTTAAATGCCTTTGCAGAGTTAACAGCGTCCTGACCTGTCATCGCATCGACAACCATGAGAATCTCATCGGGCTTGACTGCAGCAACGATATCTTTCAGCTCTCTCATCATTGTGTCATCGATGTGAAGTCTTCCCGCTGTATCAAGAATCACGACATCATTTATGTTCTTGACTGCCTGCTGCATTGCTTCATGTACAATACGAACAGGGTTCTTTCTATCACCCGTGAAGACAGGCATATCTATCTGTTTCCCCAGCTGCATCAACTGATCTACAGCCGCCGGCCGGTATACATCTGCCGCAACAAGAAGCGGTTTCCGGCCTTCTTTTCTCAAAAGAGTGCCGAGCTTTGCCGTAGTAGTTGTTTTTCCGCTTCCCTGCAGACCCACCATCATGATCTTGGCCGGTTGACTCGAAAGCTTCAGTGGGACGTTTTTTTCACCCAGCATCTTTATCAGTTCATCTCTCACAACTTTGATGAATTGCTGATCCGGTGAAAATGATTTCAGTACTTCTTCACCAAGGGCCTTCTCTGTCACACCGCTGATAAATTCCTTGACTACCTTGTAGTTGACATCTGCTTCCAAAAGCGATAGTTTTACCTGTTTAACGGCATCTTCTATGTTTTTTTCCGAGATTCTTCCCTTTCCACTCAGCAACCTAAATGTTCTGCCGAGTTTGTCCTGGAGATTTTCAAACATCCAAACACCTCCACAGCTTGAAAAGTATACAACGCGTCTGCACGTGAATGTTGAACTTATCTAAACAACAACTGTGATTATCTTCTACTTATATTAAATTTTGATTACCGGAAAGACATCAATATACTTAATTCACCTATGTTCCTTCGAGAAACATCTTCAGTAGATTGATCAGCAATACTTACTGAAGGGAATGAACCTCGCTCTGAAAGTGATTTTAAGACGCAAGCAAACACTCATTTGTGATTCAACGAATTAAGCTTTATGTAACAATCTCTGCAGACTGCAATGTATTTCTCCATTCCTCCAACATCGATTTCCGTATCGATTGCGCCTGAAATCCTGTGAGTTACCGTTGCGTTGTATTCTCCACAAATGTGACAGACGGCCTTTTTCTTTATTACTTCATCTGCCGCAGCCATCAAATTAGCAGTTACAGCAAACGGTCTGTGTTTGTAGCTGAGATCGAGTCCCACGCAAAACACATCGATCCCGGAGAAAATCATCTTCTCAACTACTTCAAGCAGACCCTGATCAAAGAAGTTCGTCTCGTCAATGAATACTGCATCAAGCCTCTCATTTTCGCGCGAGACGATCTCTTCTATTCCTGAAGAGTCATTCACATTTATCGCCTCCGCCATTTGGCCTGAATGACTTACGACATGACTGGATGAGTATCGGGTATCAATTATTGGCTTGAAAACCTTTATACGTTTCTTTCCAAGAGTGTAGATCTCAACCATAGAGAGAAGAGTCGAAGTCTTCCCCGAATACATTGGTCCCACAACAACCGTGAGCTTGCCCGACATAAACTCAGCTCCTTATCACGTAATCAAGACTGTCCCTAATGCCAAGCAAGAACTGTCCGATTGATTTTTCCTGATAACAGTATTCTCCACTTATTTTCACAGCTTCTTCTATTGCTTCTTCAGGAGAAGCCCCTGTCGCAACTTGAAGCGAAAAGATTGCTCCAAAGAGATCTCCACTGCCAAAGCGGCTTTTTCCGATTCGCAGAGGCAGATACTCCTTTTTTCCATAAAGTGCACCTTTTGACGAAGCCTTTATTATTACTCGTCTGTCGTCTCTATCAAATGACATATAGTCATTAGCGAGAATGAAATCATACTTCTCCAAACCCTCAAGCCCTTTGAATTCATGAAAGGGAGAAGGATCTATGATCTTAATCCGCGACTCCGTCGAAGCTGCCGTTGAGGCCGCAAATTGGCCAATTTCAAGGGTGCTGTACAGTAGATCGAATCTCTCCCCGGAAAGAAGCTCGAGCAATTCCTCATTGATGCTTGCTAACGAAGGTTTTTCAACTGCCATAACCTCGGAATCTCTGAAGAGGAAGATCCCGCTTGAACAACTAGAGGTGACCGGAATAGCCGCAAAAGGCCATTTTTGAGAATCGCCGGCGCCAAAGCAACTCAAGAAGAGTACATCGGCGCCAATCAATGAAAGGCAGTTAGCCACATTGAAGCCCGACCCGCCTGGAGTTTGTTTTATCTCGGCGTTGTGCCCGCTACCCGAAATCTCGATATCTTCCAAGTAACCGCCTAAAACGAGAGCACGAAACTTACTTCGTTCTATAGAGTCTATCACCGGCATCTCCTAATCCAGGAATGATATATGCATGGTCATTCAGTCTTTCATCAAGAGCTGCAGTGAAAACCTTCACGTCAGGATGATTCTTCTCGATGAATCTCACACCTTCGGGAGCTGCGATGAGACACATCAAAGAGATCTGCTTCCCTCCGGCTCTCTTTACCAGTTTCAAAGCCCAAGACGATGATACGCCAGTTGCAAGCATCGGATCTAGAACGAAGATTTGTGTCGTTTCGTCGATCCCGGGAAGCTTTGAGTAGTATTCAACAGGCTGAATCGTATCGGGATCTCTGTAAATGCCAATATAGCCAACGGAAGCATTGGGCATTAGGGAAAGAACCCCCTCAACCATACCGAGGCCGGCTCTGAGAATAGGAACTACGGTTACTTTCTTGTCTTCGATGGACTGACCGACCATTCTAACAAGAGGAGTTGTGATTTCCTTCTCAAAAGTTGGTATGTGTCTTGTCGCCTCATAGGTCAAGAGCAGGGTTATTTCTTTGAGGAGTTCTCTAAACTCTTTGGGGCCGGTTTGGCTATCTCTCATTATTCCCAACTTGTGCTGAATAAGAGGATGATTGACTATTGTCAGCTGATCAAACATACTAATCACCCCTGTGAATCAAATCAGAATAAAGTGGGAATCTTTCGGTGAGAGCCTTGACTTCCCCGCTTATCTCCTTCACCTTTGATTCGGGTAGGTCGCCCTTTTCACTTTCTATGCTTTCAAGGACTCGGATGATCAGATCGGCAATAACCGGCATTTCCTTCTCCGTCATACCCCTTGTAGTGACGGCGGGAGTTCCAATTCTTATTCCACTTGTAACAAAAGGAGATCTTGTCTCCTTTGGGATGGTATTCTTATTAACTGTTATATCTGCTTTCTCAAGAGACTTTTCAGCAGCCTTCCCTGTTACATTGATCGGAGTAAGATCTACAAGGAAAAGATGGGTATCCGTTCCACCGGAAACAATCCTTAACCCCTTTTCTTCAAGAGATTTCGCTAACTGACGAGTGTTCTCCAATATGCTCTGCTGGTAAACTTTGAAGTTGTCCTCCAGAGCTTCGCCGAAAGAGACTGCCTTAGAAGCAATGACATGCATCAGGGGGCCGCCCTGAGTCCCGGGGAAAACCATCTTGTCTATCGACTTGGCAATCCCTTCATCATTCGTAAGAATCATACCGCCTCGAGGACCTCTCAGAGTCTTGTGCGTAGTCGTCGTCACGACGTGAGCAAAGTCCAGCGGATTGGGATACAGACCCGCAGCTACAAGACCGGCGAAGTGAGCCATGTCTACCATAAGAATCGCGCCGACCTCATCCGCTACCTCTCTAAACTTCCTGAAGTCTATTATTCTGGAATAAGCGCTTCCGCCGGCAATAATCACCGAAGGTCTAGCTTCGAGGGCAAGCTTTCTCACTTCACTATAGTCGATAAGCTCGCTCTCCTCTTCGACACCATATGCCACAACATTGAAAAGCTTCCCTGAGAAATTTACTGGAGAACCGTGAGTTAGGTGTCCTCCATGGCTCAAAGACATCCCCATGATGGTATCGCCAGGCTTGGCAACTGCCAGGTAGGCGGCCATGTTTGCCTGTGATCCCGAGTGTGGCTGAACATTTGCGAATCCAGCATCAAAAAGCTTCTTGGCCCTTTCTCTAGCAAGTTCCTCGACTTCGTCAACAAAGACGCATCCACCATAATATCTCTTAGACGGATATCCTTCCGCATACTTGTTTGTCATGACGGATCCCATAGCCTCCATGACTGCCCTGGAAACGAAGTTCTCAGAAGCAATCAGCTCCAGACCGTTTCTCTGTCTTTCTAGCTCCTTCACCATGATATCGAATACCTGTTTGTCACTATTCTTCAAAGACTCCCACATGTAAAAACCTCCTCCAGGATTCTATTCAAACATTTTCTTCAGTGAAATGTCATAAGGCGGCCTTGCAATACCCTTTTCCGTGATTATTCCGGTTATCAAACTCCATGGAGTTACGTCAAAAGCGGGGTTGAAACATTTTACATCATCGGGAGCAATCTGCTGGTCTCCTATGTGAGTTATCTCGCGGTGGTCTCTTTCCTCTATTGGGATTTCGTCTCCTGTCGGAGTTGAGAGATCCACCGTACTCAAAGGAGCTACTATGTAGAAGGGAATTCCGTGTTTCTCAGCAAGAATCGCCACTGAATACGTACCAATCTTATTTGCCGCATCGCCATTTGCTGCAATTCTGTCTGCTCCCACCAGTACTAGATCCACCAGTCCTTTGTTCATTACCCATCCAGACATATTGTCGCAGATGAGCGTGACGTCGACACCCGATTTCATGAGCTCCCACGCCGTCAAGCGCGCCCCCTGAAGATAAGGTCGAGTCTCGTCGGCATAAACCGATATCTTTTTACCTTGCTCCACGGACGCCCTAATCACGCCCAGTGCCGTTCCATAATCCACAGTCGCGAGTGCTCCTGCGTTGCAATGAGTAAGTATTCCATCACCGTCTCTCACAATCGCTGCACCGTTCTTCCCTATTGCCTTGTTTACCTCGATATCTTCACTGGCTATTCTGAGCGCTTCGCTTTCGAGAGACGCAATTAGATCTTTCCTTTCCCTCTTTCGGAGGGAATTAAGCGTCATTTCCATTCTATCAAGAGCCCAGAACAAGTTCACGGCAGTAGGTCTGCTCTCCGAAAGTCTTTTCTTGACAGAAACCATGTGTCCGAAAAACATCTCTTCAGAAACGGTTTGAGCCTCTCTTGCACCTAGAAGATAACCGAATGCTGCACTTGCGCCTATTGCCGGCGCACCTCTGACAACCATATTTTTGATTGCAAGATATACGTCTTCGTGAGTCAGGCATTCAACAAACTCTTCCTTTGAAGGAAGTCTTCTTTGATCGATGAGCATCAGTCGATCTTCTTTCCATTCAAGTGTCATGCTCTTGAACTTACCCACTACAGCTTCACCCTCTGAATTATTTCTTTCACTGTATCTCGATAAGCGGATTCAAGCTCAGAACCCCTCATGTGTGTCACTATGCTCTTACCGATGTCAGAAAACCCTACCAGCGCCGGATCAAAGGGAAGGGAGCCTAGAAGCGGAATGTCAAAGAGATTCTCGAGATTCTTTCCTCCTCCCTCTCCAAAAAGCTTAATTACCTCTCCACAGTTTGGACATCTCATGAATGACATGTTTTCAACAATGCCAAGAGTTCTTCTGTGCATGGTCTTGACAAGATTTATCGCTCTTTTCACATCCTGAACGGCAACGGCTTGAGGTGTAGTCACTACAAGAGCCATTATGTCGGAAAGTGTCTGGAGAGCAGTTAGCGGCTCGTCTCCCGTTCCCGGAGGAGAATCAATTATTAGAAAGTCGAGTTCGCCCCACGCAACGTCACCCAGAAACTGGTATATTGCCGTTGTCTTCATAGGACCTCTCCATACTACCGGGGCATCTTCTTCAACAAAACTGGAAATGCTTATCACCTTGAGATTCGGGAGGACCTCTGGGGCAAAGATCTGATTCTCAATTACCTCAGGTTGTTTTTTGAGTCCGACCATTCTCGCCACATTCGGCCCATGAAGATCAATATCCATTAGACCCGTTCTGAATCCCTCATCCGCAAGAGCCAGCGCCAAATTCACCGCAACAGTAGATTTGCCCACTCCGCCTTTTCCTGACATCACAAGTATTTTGTGCTTTATTGACTTGACGTTGTTTCTGATCTTCTCTATTGTTTCTGCCATCTCCTGTGGATTCAATTTCCTTCGCCCCCATATTCAATCCTCATAGTAAGATCTACCGAATTCTTAAGCATAGCAGAGACAGAGCAATATCTCTCCTGAGATAGATTCACTGCCTTTTCAATTTTGTCCTTCGGAAGATTCTTGCCGGAGAAATGGTAGACGAGTTCAATGCTTGTGAAGACTTTTGGATGCTCCTTAGCATACTCATAATTTGCAGAAATCCAGTATTCGTAGTCGTTGACCTTCATTTTGGAGAGTATGGAAACAACGTCCATCGACGTGCACCCCATCAATGCAGCCAGAACCGTCTCCATCGGGCTTGGTGCCGACCCATCTCCGCCTGAAGCTTCCTTGGCGTCCATATATATATCATGACCTGAGGGGGTTTTTGCGTAGAAGGCCATCTTCCCTATTCTCTTTGCAGAGTATTCCATTGTCTCATCTCCTCTCAAAAAAAAAGGGCCTAAGCCCCTTTTAATTTCCGTTAAGTGCCGATTTGGCGATCTCGCAATACTCCTTAAACGTATTGAAGTCATTAACTGCAAGGTCTGCAAGCATCTTTCTGTTGATGTTCACACCTGCAATTTTCAAACCATGAATCAGATCGTTATACTTGGTGCCTGCAATTCGCGCACCGGCATTGATCCTGGTGATCCAGAGTTTCCTGAAATCTCTCTTCCTTATCTTTCTTCCTGCATAGGCATAGACACCAGATCTTATGTAAAACTGCTTGGCCAGCCTGTACCTTCTGCTCAGGGCACCTCTATAGCCTTTCGCAGCCTTCAGATATTTCAGTTTTTTCTTCTTTGAATTTACTCCACCTTTTACACGCATCTAAATCTCACCTCTCAAAAGGGTCAAATGCCCAGGCTTTTCTTGACTTTCTTCTCGTATCCGCCTTCGACCAGCTTCCATTTTCGAGCCTCGCGGCGACTGCTTTCACTCTTCTTACCGGTATTATGGCCAGTTCCAGATTGGTTCCTCATGATCTTCCCGCTACCGGTAACCTTATACCTTTTGGCACTTGCCTTATGAGTCTTCATTTTTACTTTGTTGCCCATTATCCTTACCTCCTTGAGGAGCTGCCTTTGGCTTGAGAATCATCCACATATCTCTTCCCTCCAGTTTCGGAGGCCGATCGATATCGGAAATCTGCTGTAGCTGATCTGCAACTCTTTCGAGAATCTCTCTTCCTTTATCTGAAAAGACGATTTCCCTGCCTCTGAACATTATGACGACCCTGACTTTGCTTCCCTTTTCAAGGAATTCTTTGATCCTGTTCGTCTTAGTCTGGAAATCATGCTCATCAATCCTGATCCTGAATTTCATCTCTTTAAGCTGTGACTGCTTGGTCTTCTTCTTGGCTTCCTTCTTTCGCTTGTCCTTTTCGTACTTATACTTTCCGTAATCCATGATTCTAGCAACCGGCGGATTTGCCGCAGGTGCCACAAGAACCAGATCTAGACCCTTTTCTCTGGCATTTTTTAGCGCTTCTGATGTCTGAACAACACCCAGCTGTTCCCCGTTAATGTCAACAAGTCTCACCGTCTTCGTCATTATTTCATTGTTTTTCGGTGTTGAATCACCTCTTGCGATACTACATCACCTCTCAAAAAAAAATTGGCGGAATTTCCCGCCATGTCAATAACCTACTTTTCAGGTATTGACCCCTCAACCTTCAGGCGGGGGTGGGAGAAACTCTCCACTTAATTTGCACTCTCTGGTGAGCCGTGCAGGGATCGAACCTGCAACCTATTGATTAAGAATCAATCGCTCTGCCTGCTGAGCTAACGGCCCACTAACGGTATTTATTGTATCTCATGGGAATGAACCTGTCAACCGGGTTTCAAACGTATAGATCGTCTCTGAAGTTAGAGAAATAGCCGTGAGAATCACGACTCTCGTTGAATCGATATCTCTTGACAAGCTTAGTGTCAACATCGGCAAAAGCAAAACCTTCTGCGCCACCGCAATCTGCAATTGTTTCCCCTGAAGGCGAAATGATTCTGCTTTCTCCGACGAAGTTCATGGACTTATTCGATCCAACTTGACTGGCCGCCGCAAGGAAGCACCCGTTCTCAATTGAACGAGCTCTGGTCGCAGTATCGTAAATCATTCTTCTCTCTCTTCCAAACGCGAATGGAACTAAGAGAACCTCGGCTCCTTGCCTGCAGAGTTTTCTCGAGATTTCGGGGAACCCGATTTCATAGCACATAAGTAGTCCAAACTTCACACCCAAATACTCAAAAGATCTGAATTCTTTGCCAGGAGTGAAGACTTTCTTCTCATCGCGGAAAAGGTGAGTTTTATTGTAGTAAATCGCCTCAAGATAAGGAAGCATTATTACAGTGGAATTGAAAAGACCATCTTTGGTCCTATTTACCATTCCGCCAACTATGGCAATGTCATTGTAATCGGCGAGCGCCGAAAGAACCTCTTCAGTTTCCTCCTGCATCTCGACCGCATTGTTGACGGTGGCTTCATCGGTTCCATATCCGCTGTTGAACATCTCTGGAAGAACAACAATGCTCACGTCTTCTTCAACAAGACTCTCGACATAGCTTGTCACCTTCTCCAGATTCTCACCCGGCTCATCATTGTCTGCTTCGAACTGAACAATACCAATTCTGATTCTCTCTGTTCTAGTCATACTTATCTTCACCATCCCGCTCAAAAGGAGTCCTCACAATGGGCTTCAGAATTCTTCTAAGATCCTGAGCCGCAACTAAAATCATTAGAACCGCAGCGAGCACTATTCCGCCACTTCCCAATCTAACATTTGCGACCCTGCCTATCGCCACTCCAACAAGAGTCCAATACAAAAGTGAAAAGGCAACCGCCAACAGCTTCTTATGGTGAAGAAATCCATAGAATCCCGATACTGCTTGCGCCACGGCGAGAATCAGAACTTCACTCTTGTACATTGTGCCAGTTGTATCCTGAAAGTAGCCAAATAATAGAACTACATAGAAGAGAACAAGGGTAAGGTTCTGGATTCTAGAAACACGAACTGACTTGCTTCCAAGAATCATACCCGTAAAAACTAGAGAAGCGGCTACCGCCGATAGCAAGAACGAGTAATTGAGAAACGGCATAAGAACAAGTGGAACGAGAGAGAAGATGATTCTGTAAAGCATCAGTATCCGTTATCTTCCAGCCACTTCTGAGCCTTTTCCTTCGACTCCTGCCCTTGAACCACGAAATCAGTCTGAATTTCCAGATCAAGAACCTTCCTGTAGTATTGTGCGGCCAAATCCTTCTTTTTCCATACTTGATAGAGGAGGGCGAGCTCGTAGTAACTGTTGATGTATGCAGGATCATTTTCGATAGCCTTCAGGAATCGTTCTTCAGACTTTCCGTAATTTCGGTAAGGCCAGGGAGTATCCCTATCTCTCATTCCTTTAGCAATGAAGGGAAAAGGACTGTCTGGCATAAGTTCCATGGCCTTATCTATACTCTTATCGAAGTCGGTTATCAGGAACATAGACTGGATTATCCCTGCCATCTGAGCAAGCTGTCCTATTGCCGCCCCTTTGACGTAGTAGGCCATCCCATAAGAATCGTTCATTCCTATAGCCTTCTCCGCAAGTTCTCTTGCTTTCTTATAGTGAGTTTCTCTATCTTTCTTGTCTTCTATCCAGTTCGCATACTCTCTGTGAGAGTCCGCAAGCAACGTGAGAATTTCTATGTCTCCCAAATCCTCTGATTCGAGCCTCTCTATGAAGCTAGTCATTAGCTCAGTGTTCTGTACGGCCCTTATCTGAACAAACTCAGAGTGGAGCGTATCGAAATCCGTAGCGACAAAGAGTGATGAAAATAGAGCCAAGAAAGAGATTAATAGCAGTTTCTTCATGTAAAGGAACACCTCCTAAGTAAGATTGTATGATAGGAATATTATATAACTACATTGACAAAAACAATCGGAGGTACTTCATGGATAGATTCGTGGTAGTGAGATATGGTGAAATTGCTCTTAAACAGGGAAACAGGAAACTCTTCGAGAAGGTCCTGTCAAACAACATAAAGAGACAATTGGGAAAGTCGACCGTAGAAAGGATCCGGGGGCGAATAATAGTCACCGTGCCTTCTGATAAGCTGGACACGGCAACAGAAGTAATGTCCCGGACGTTCGGAATCCAGAACTACAGTTTGGGGACTTGGACAACTTACGATCTTGAGGACATATACCTGACTTCCACCGACCTTGCAAAGAGAGAGCTCGAGAGAGGAAATAGAACCTTTAAAGTAGAAACCAGAAGGCTCGACAAGCGATTTCCATTGAAAAGCATCGAACTAAATCCTCTTGTGGGGGAGAGGATTCTTGAAGAGATTCCCGAAACTTCCGTCGATCTTCACAATCCGGATTTCAAGATCGAGATTGAGATAAGAAATGAAGGAGTTCTCATTTCATGCGGAAAAACGACTGCAAATGGAGGTCTCCCTGTCGGAGTTAGCGGCAGGGCTATTCTGCTGCTTTCCGGAGGGATAGATAGTCCTGTCTCCGGTTGGCTCGCTCAGAAGAGGGGATTGGATCTCGACGCCATTCACTTCTCCAGTCCTCCATACACCGGAGAGAAGGCTTTCGACAAAGTTCTCTCACTTGCGAAATCCCTTTCCCTATACAATGGAGGCAGGGAGTTTAGATTATATTCAATTCACTTCACAGAAGCTCAGATTGCCGTTCACAAACATGTTGAAGAGAGATACAGCCTTGTCTGTCAGAGAAGGTTAATGATGAGGATCACCAACAGAATTGCTGAAATGAACAGGATAATTGCTGTCGTGACAGGAGAGAACCTTGGCCAGGTGGCGAGCCAGACTCTCGAAAATCTGAGAGTAATCGAAGAACAGACAGATCTGATAGTGCTCAGGCCTTTGCTCACTTACGATAAAATCGAAACAATAGAACTTGCCAAGAAAATCGGGACGTTCGAGACGTCAATACTGCCTTATGAAGACTGTTGTACGGTCTTCGTGCCGTCGAGTCCTGCAACAAAGGCAAGACTATTTGACATCAACCGGGTAGAAGCCGGGCTGGACTTTGAGGATTTGACGACGAAAACCCTGAACAAGTCGGTAATGTACAGAATGAAGAATGGCAAAATATTGGAGGTAGGGGGAATTGAAATTCCTGAAAAAGCTACTTAGTCTGGTGGTCACTGTCTGGATAGCCGTGCTTGGAGTCCTTTACATCTGCGTCTATGGCGGAATCGTGATCCTTATCGGGAACTTGATAGGCAGGATAAGAGGGAAGAAAGAGAGAAAGACTTTCATATCGAGAGAGGTCTCGAGGTTTGGCAGGGCAGCCTTTGTGCTTTCGGGATCAAAGGTCAAGGTAACAGGTAAGGAAAATGTACCCCAGACAGGACCGATGCTTATCGTGGCAAATCACCAAAGTGCGTTCGACATACCGCTTATACCTGGCTATGTGTATCCGGAAATTTCTTTCATAGCAAAAAAAGAGTTGTCGAAAATTCCAGGCGTCAGCTGGTTCGTGAGTGCTCTAGATGGAGTATACATTGAAAGGGGAAACAGATCGCAAACGGCAGGCGCTATGAGAAAAATCTTCAGAATACTGAAAGAGGACGGGACAATTCTTCTCTTTCCTGAAGGAACCCGGAGCACTGCCGGTGAAATTGGGGAATTCAAAGACGGGAGTCTTTCAATACCTTTCAAACTTGGGGTGAAAGTCGTACCTGTCGCTCTAGACGGAACTCGTAATCTTCTGAAGAAGAACAGTTTCCTTATCACTCCGTCAAGGATCTCTCTTGCCATATCTAAGCCGGTTGTGCCGGAAGATTTCACTTCCGAAAAAGAGTTCAGCGCAGGAGTCTATAATATAATTAGAGATGCGCTGGAATCACTTAGAAACTGAGGTGGGCTTTATGTTGCAGGTAAGACTTAGGGGGTTGGCCCTGGACCAGAGCAATTCCCCGGTAGTCATACTGGAGGTTGAAAAGACAAACAAAGGGTTTGGAATATGGATCGGCCCATTTGAAGCAGAGGCTCTTGCTCTTGCTGTTAGTGGAAAAGACTTCCCGAGACCTCTGACATACGATCTATTTCTAAATACAGTCTCACAACTTGGGGGCACTTTCGAAAAGGCGGTGATCGGGCAGGTAAAAGACAATATCTATTACGCGGCTCTACATCTGCAGGATCGAAACGGTCAATTGTACGTAATAGATGCTCGCCCATCGGACTGTCTAGTGCTTGCCGTCAAGAAAGGCTTCCCCATTTTCGTAGAAGATGCCGTATTCTTGGAGAGTTCAATCGACCTGAGCAACCTTCAGACTGACACTCTTAAACACGGTCAGGAAGAGGAAAATGAAGGATTCAAGAAGTTCATTGAAAATCTTGACATTGAAGAGCTCAAGAAACACTTTAGAGGAAAAGACGAGAACAATGAATCTAGCTGAATTTACGCCCTTTTTCAACGCGCATCTGAGAAGGTTTCTCGATGAACTGAACCTTCACGAACCTTTGAAAGAAGTAGTCTCTTATACTCCTCTGGCCGGTGGAAAGAGAATTAGAGCATATCTTGTCTGGGAACTATCGAGGTACACTGGTTTTGGAGAGGAAAATGCTTTAAAGACAGGGATTGCCGTAGAACTATTCCATAGCGGAAGTTTGATCCACGATGACCTGCCTGCAATAGATAACGATATTATAAGGCGGGGCTTGCCATCCAGTCACGTAAAATTTGGTGAGTGCAAAGCCATATTGGCCGGGGATTTTCTGATGCTGTATCCCTCAGAACTAATCTCTTCTCTGGATATCGAAATCAGTTCCAAGCTGAATCTATTGAGACTCTGGCAAGAGACTTCTCTGGAGGTTGTCAAAGGTGAGTTCGAAGACGTCTTTCCCGAAAACAAGTCAAGAGAACAAATGGAAAGAATTCACGCTGCCAAGACGGGCTCTCTTTTCGGCTTCTGTTTCGCAGCTCCATTTGCCGAAAAAGAGGAAGAGAAGTTCGTTAAAATGCGCCAACTGGGGCTGAGATTCGGCAAGTTGTTTCAGATGATGGATGACATAAAAGATGTAACATCTACAGAAAGTGAGCTTGGAAAGACGCCGGGAAAAGATGATAAACAAGATAAACTCACTATACTCTCTTACGAATCCCTTGAGGAAGCTCAGGCGAAAGTCAAAGAGATGTTTCTTGGCCTTCTGGAAGAAATCGACGAATTCTCTGATCTTTCAACAGAGATGGAAAATGTATACGACTTGATTGCCAGACGCTGACTCAAAGTCCAAAGAATCTGGACTTCAAGGCCTTTCTGAAAGCGACTGCATCGGAGTATCTTTTCTCCGAGAGCAATGCCATTGATTTGTCGAGAATTCGCCTGGCCCTTCTTGAAAATGTGTCGAAGATTAGTGGTACTCCCTTAACTCTTTCCGTCGATGGAACAGGATCCTCTCCGCTCACCAGAAAGAATAGAATCCCCCCAACTGAATACACATCCCATGAATAGTTCGGCGGCGATGAAGAAAAGAATTTCTCAGGACATGTATAACTGAGGGAGACTACTTTAGAGAGGGAATTCATAAGGTACACATCCTTTAGACAGGCTGCGCCGAAATCCATCACTTTTATTTTTCCATCATCTGTCAGCATTACGTTGGTAGGTTTTAAGTCGCCGTGAATATAACCTCTTTCGTGAATAGACGATACTCCTTCAAGTATGCTGTCCACCATTTCAAAAGCCTTTCCATCGTTCATCACACCTTCGTTCTTTACTGTGTCCTTTAAAGTCTTTCCACTTATGAACTCCATCACATAGTAAGCGGTGTTATTCTCTGTGAAAAGATCTAGAACCTTAACAACTCTGTCATCTTCGATTCTGGACATTATCGTGAATTCTTCGGAGAAGGAAGAGAGCTTGTCGAAATAGATCTCTCTCAGGTCATCGCTAACCGGTTTAACGTTGTTGCCTTCTCTTTCTACGCCTCTTGGGAAGAACTCTTTCACTGCGACATTATTTCCCTTGTGAAAGTCAGAGCATAGATAAGTTAAACCGAACCCACCCCTACCCAACGGCTCGATAACTTTGTAACGTTTCTTCAGAATTGTCCCTTCACTGAGGTAGTATTCTATTGTCATCACCTCTAGTAGAATAATATCATCATTAGTAAGAAAGGTGGCAGACGAATGTTTGTTGATTTTCACTGTCATTCAGACCATTCAGACGGAACCAGCTCGGTTGCTGGGATAATTGAAGAATCACTCGAGAAGAGAATTACCGCTCTCTCGATAACAGATCATGACACTCTTGCCGGTCAAGCTGAAGCAAGCGAGCTTTCTTCTCAGATGGGAATAAGATACGTAAGAGGAGTGGAGATCAGCTGTGATTTTCACGAGACTCTTGACATTCTTGGTTACGGTATGGTTTCATCGGTCGCCTCTATCGAAAACCAGTTGAAAGAAGTCAGACTGAAAAGAGATCTAAGGAATACCAGAATTCTCTCAAGGCTGAGATCTCTTGGAGTTCATATAACAGATGAAGAACTTGAATATTCTTTTCCTGGCGAGAGTCTCGGAAGGCCTCATATAGCGAATCTTATTGTGAAGAAGGGGTACGCTGATTCCATAGAAGAGGCCTTTTCTCAGTTCATCGGGAGAGAGGGGAGAGCATACGTAGAGAAAGAAAAGCTGTCGATAAAAGCCGCCATAGAACTCATCCTTTCTGCCGAGGGCATTCCAGTCCTGGCTCACCCTCTTTCCATGACGCTCGATCGCGATCAGACCATGGAGATGATAAGAACAATGAAATCTTACGGTCTGAAAGGAATCGAGGTGTTTTACAAGACGTACGATCTGGAGACAAGGAATGATCTTCTTGAGATCTCGAAGGAACTTGATCTAATTGCCACAGGCGGCAGCGATTACCATGGAGAACACAAAAAGAATCTTGAACTCGGTGTTGAGATCCCTGATAACTTTGTCTGCAGCTTCCTTGAATCTCTACCCACCCACGATCGCTTTGATGATCAAGACCTCTGAACCGTCATCAAGAGGACTGTCCAGATCAGCCATTTTTTTGTCCTTTAATACTATGTACCGATCGGAATCAACGTCCAGACTGATAAGAAGTTCTCTGACTGAAATTCCGCCTTCAAGATCCAGAACTTCATCTTCAAACACTACTTTCATTATTATCTCCTAATGAGTAACTTGCCAAAGCTATCGATGCGAGTTTCGAGGGAGATGAGTCGGCCCTGGATACAATAACAATCGGTGCCGAGGCACCCAAAATAAGGCCTGCAATTTTACCACCTGCAAAGTAGACGGCGGATTTCCCAAGGAAATTTCCGCTGGCAATATCGGGCACAACAAGTAGATCAGCCCTGCCAGCAACTGGACCGGTAACCTTTTTTATTTCCGCTGCGAACGACGATAATGCATTATCGATTCCAAGAGGCCCATCTATCTCACAATCTGTTATCTGTCCCCTCTGGCCCATCTTCGAGATCACTGCTGCCTCAAGGGTTTCCGGCATGTTTTCATTTACTGTCTCAACAGCCGCTACCAATGCGACTTTTGGCTTTTCGTAATCCAGTGACTTCAAAAAGGATACTGCGTTTTCGATTATAGATATTTTGGTCGGCAGGTCTGGCCGAATTACCATTCCACCGTCTGTAATGAAGACAATTCTATCAATTGCCGGGACTTCAAGAGCGGCAATATGGCTCAGAATTTTTCCGGATCTCAGCCCCCATTCTTTGTTGAGAACTGCCTTTAGCAGTGTAGAGGTCTTGACAAGGCCTTTCAAAACTATATCGGCATATCCGGAGTTCACCAGTCTGATACCCTTCTCGCATACTTCCTCGGAACTTGAAGCACCCACAACTTCTCCCTTTAGCCCTTCTTCTTCAAGGATTTCATTCGTTCTTTCTTCATCGCCTACGAAGACTGGCACCGCGATTCCCTCATCAAACGCAAATTTCAGGGCTTTGACTGCTTCTCTGTCTTCCGAACCAACAAGCACAACTCTTCGCGGACCCTTAGCCTTAGCCAAGGAAATAAGCTCAGAAAAACTTCTCACGGAAAATCCTCCTTGCTCAACATTCTCTATCAAGGTAAGTATAACCTATGATAGAGTACCCATTAACTCTCTTGAAGCTAAATCAGTATCTTCTCAAGACAGTTGAAGGGGTGAAGCATTCACTCCAGCCTTTGGCAAGATGGGCAGAAATATACCTTTCCGCCAAGATAGTTCTGACTTCCTATCGTCCCGCCACATCTGGGACAAGCCTTGCCAAAAGTCGCCCTCCCAATGATTGTCTTATACTTCCCATCAACTCCAAAGAGGTCCTTCTCAGAATCTCTACCACCGTTTTCAGTCATATCTTTGAGAACAGTCTTGATCGAAGAGAACAACCTCTCTTTGTCACCATCAGAGATCTCACCTATCTTTATTCTTGGATGAAGCCCGGCAGTCCATGCTATGTCTTGAAATACACCGTTACCCAAGCCCGGTATCCGCTGCTCAGTTGCCAGGAAGGCTTTTAGACTAAGTGAATCGGCTTTTTCGAAGTCAAAGAGCTTCGAGAAATAGTTTTCATCGAAATCGTTACTGAGAGGTGACGGTTTCTCCTGTGCTACCGAATAATACTTGTTATCAAAATCACCTTCTTCAAAGCACCATAGCCCTCCATAAAGCCGAACGTAAACACTCAGGGATGAACCGCCGCCGAACTTCACTGTAAGCTGAGACTTCGCTTTTGGCTTCTCATCTTGAGAGTAGAACCTCGGGGCGGCCCCATCTGAGAAAACCAATCGCCTCCTGTCGGCGCAAATTTCTACCATTCCACCTATTGCCCTGGCCGAAGAAAAAATCGAACCAGTCAACCGTCTTTTATATTCGTGTGGATCTCCAAGATAGAAAGAGAACTTGCCTGGGTTCTCAGGCACTTCAACTCCGACAACTGTCATACCGGAAAGATTCTTGTCTATCTGACTCGCAAGCACAAATGCTTCGGGAATCTCTATCACAATTCACCTCCACAGAACGTAAGTCTGTTTAAATCAAGAGGGTTCGTCTTGAGAATGAGCCCGCAATCAACTCGATTTTCTGGACGGTTTGCCTTCGCGATACGGCTATTCTTCAAAATAGACTGGGAGAGTCGAGTGGAAAGAGAAAGAGCCGAAACAAGCTGCATGAGTCCGGAGCGGACACACTAATCAAGCTTATCTTCGGCTTCAGCAATTTCAGCAAAAGGCTGGCCCATCTGTTTCTTCTCATTCAATCTCGCGTTTACTCTGGAGACGCTTCTGCTGCGAAAAGCATAATTACTTAAGAACAACCAAAAATCAGGGAAAACTTCTAAACGCCAAGATCTTTCTTCATCTGTTCAAGCTCTTCATCAACTGCAAACGAGCTCTTGGCAGCGTACTTTTCTTCCAGAGCCTTTGCCTTGTCAATAGTCTCGGTGTTCAGTTCTGCCATGGCATTGGCCTCATCCAGCATCTTCTGCGCCTTATCTTCCAATCTTCCCACTGCGTCCATTGCTCCCTGAGTCTTTCCGGCTGAGGAAGTGACTTCATTTATCTTTTTCTGAGTCTTCGCGACGGCCACCTTAGCCTTTATCATTGCCCGTTTAGACTTAAGTGACTCAATATCTGAAACAAGTTTGTCATGCATCTGACGCATCTTGACTGCGTTCTCGTGAGCTGCCGCATAAGCAGTCATAAGGCCGGCTCCCACATTCTCGAGCTCCTGTTTCTTTGCTATGAAGACCTTTGCGTCTTCTTCATTTTTTGCCAGCAATGCCCTCTTTGCAAAATCCGCGTACTTGGCTACTTCACCCATATTTTCATCAACGAGACGCTTTGTTCTTGTTTCCTCCGCGATAACTCCCGCCGTCCCTCGCTTTACTTCTGCGAGATCCTCACTAAGTTCTCGAAGATGCTGATCAATCATCTTCGAAGGGTCCTCCATTTTGTCCAGCAGAGCATTTACGTTTGATTTGATAATGTCGTTGAACCTGTCAAGAATACCCATTTCTCCCTCCAACTACTAGCCTGTATAAGGCTTTGAAGTATTTTGCATTATCAGAGAACTAAGTTTTTTCATCGTCATCATATTTCTTTGTCAACTCTTCTATATCCTTATCACCGAATTTCTCGAGCGGTGTGTTCAGAATATCTTCAGTCTGCTTGGCTTCAATGTTCTTCTGACGCTTCACATTGCTCCACCAGAACAGCAATAGCGCAATTAGTGCGATGACTCCTATGATAATGAACACCGGAATCCAGGGAGATCTGGTAACAGTCATGATCCTGTCTGCCGCATCGCTGAATGCCTTGGCGAAGAACTCTTCATCGGCAAAGTTGTCATAATAGTAGTACTTGTCTATGTAATCGAGAAGGATATCGGCAGCCTCGTCGTCGATAACTGTCTTCGCCTGATTGCCACATACGTACCTGTCCATATAACCGTCGCCGTATTCGAAAAAGACAACAAGGCAGTGGGCTTCGTCTGTGAAAAGCTTATCGTAGAGACTGTCAGCGAAATCTGCGAGGTCATCGGCAGTTGGAGAGTGAGACCCGTTGACTGTATCTGTTATGTAGAGATATGGTTGAACGCCAGTCTCCTGATAGAAGTGTTTCATACCGTTTATAAGAACAGAATCTTTGTTGATCCACCCGAGCTCATCTGTATAATACCCTGTCTCGTTAACCGATCCCTTTGGCAGCGGTTCTCTCGCGATCGTCGATTTTGTGATCTCGACATTTCCAGGATTACTTCCACAGGAGGAGAATGTACCCGAGGCAACAAGCACAATCAGTAATATTGCGATAACGATCACACCAAAAGCAAAGAGACTGCAGCCACCGCACCCGGCACATCCGGCAGCGTTCACTCCAGTTCCAGCCGTAGTCGGCCTCCTGAAGCCTCCGACAGGAATTCTGAAGGGCGATGTGACGGCCTTTTTGCGGGAAGAACCACCAGAGGTGCCGGAAGGGAATGAACTCCCGGGTCTGCTTGAAGTGCTTCCTCTAGAACTGCTCGAGCTGCTGCTTGAGGAGCGGCTGCTTCGACTGCTGCTAAACGATCCGCCGCTTCTTCCGCCGCTGCTTCTGTTACTGGATGACGATCCGCCGCTGCTTCTTCTGGCCATCGCTTGTCTCCTTTCAGGCAAGGAATCCCCTCTGCTAATTATAGGCCAAAGGGCTGGCAAATGTGTATAATGATACGAGTATCTGAAGATATTGCTGTCATGCAAACAAATGCTGAGAAGCAAAACCATGAATCAGAATTTCTTATGAATTGTGCTAGTAATGATCCCCGCTGTCGAATCACTATCACAATTTGCCAGAATTTTTATCCAGAAAACAAGGATTCATAGCAGAAGTTTCGGCAAGAATCTTTCCCAAATCGAAAAGACTGGAGTTGGTTCATTTTGAGGCAAATAACCATCTCAACTTGCTTCAGAATGGGGTGATGGAATTGCGCTGTGAAGGTTCGTGAGGCGGCTATCCGACAAAACTCGCATTGGAGCGATTCGCCATCTATCTCGGATCTCAGATTCTTCACTCAGTTTCCATAAAGAATAAGGCAGGAGCGGCCTGGCAAGTTCATGAATGAATTCAGATAGAAGCGGTGTTCTTATTGTCCCGCTAATACAACTCACATATACAGCTGCCTACGCTTTTTTGGCTTCTTGACTTGCATGTCTTCATTCCATGTTGTGATAGCCATTCATGCGCATGTTTCCTGTACTGACGGCAATTGTCCGACTCACTAAGTCTGCAATCTCAACGCGAGCTTTTGCTCTGAGTATGCCAATTCTGCTAAGAACTTTATGTACATGAGTGTCAACCGCTATTAAGCGATCCACGAAAGTGAAGTTCAGAAGGATATCGGCATTCTTACTCTCTTCTATGTAAGAAACTCTGCTCTTGACTGGGGCACCTGACCTCCACGATTTTCACTCAGTCGCCTATCATCTCCCCTGAATTGTTTTCTTGCGATTGCAATTAGCAACAGGGTTGATAATTTCCCCAAGATGTTCGTTGCTTAGTAGATCTCTTCCTGCGGAGTCGAAGCCCCAGAAAAGGTGCAACAGCCGCATGAATTAATCTCTTCGTATGCGTCATAGTCGAGATAGTTACCGAAAACAAGATTCTCAGATGGAGTGCTGTTCAATCCGTTGGTCGACCACTCATTGTCTTGCTCACTTAACAACGGTTGATTCTGACTCAGTATATCGAATGCTTCTTCTATCTGACTTCCGTCCATCTCACTCTGCGAGATTCGCAGTCACTTCTGATAGATCTTCTAGACGGATCTGTTGAGTTCTACCAAGAGATCTTCATTTCTTAATAGGTGCTGCTCATTACCATGGTTCTCAATCTTCAGGCCTATCATCTTTCCCAAATAATTGCGGGCACTTCCTTTTCCAAAATCAGAAAGGACCCAGCTCTCTGGTTATCCGCTTCATAAGGCCTCTTTGTCGGTACCTATCTTCTCTCAAGCAGACAAACCGTTTCAACGTGCCAGGTCTGGGGAAACATGTCGAAGGCCTTTACCGAAGAGATTTCATAGCCTGACTCTATGAGCTTCGCGGTATCTCTTGCCAGAGTTGCAGGGTCACAAGAGACATAGAAGATTCGAGAGGGCTTGACCTTTTCTAGAAGTCTAATACCATCACCCACACCGGCTCTGGGAGGATCTAGAATAACAGTCGAAAACTGCCTCTCATTTGATTTCAAGAAGTCCACGACGTCATTCATAACGAGATCGATACCGAACATTCCATTAAGATTAGCGTTGGCTTTGAGTGCCTTCACCGAAACGGGATTCGACTCTACTGACGTGACCTTCTTCATCTGATTCCCGATTGTGATCGAGAAGGTTCCAATACCACTATATAGATCAAGAAGAGAATTGCCGACCGATTGTCCCATTTCATTCATAATATGCTGAATTATAAGCTCGGTAACTTCGAGATTATTCTGAAAAAAAGCAACAGGAGGAACTTCAAATCTCTGCGCCGCAAGTTCCTGTTCCAGGATACCCTCTCCAAAAAGAGTTCTTGAGACTCCCCTCATCACAACTCTGTCATTGCTGTTCATCAAGTGTACGAGAGTTGAAACCTCGCTCAGTCTCTTCTTCACACTATGTACTATATGCTCTTCATCCGGGAGGCGTTCACCCTTCGTAACAAGAATTGCCATGACGTGTCTCCGATTGCCTCTCAAAATCAGGTGCTTAAGTTCACCCTTCCCATTTGCCCTGTTGTAAGGTCTTAGAGAAGTCTTTCTTAGAATATCTTCAAAAACTGCTCTTGTCTTCTCGAAATCTCTCAAACCCAAGACACAATCCCGACAATTCACCGGAAGCTTGCTGTTCCTCCTGTAAAGACCGAGAGAGAGTCCCTTTTTTCCCTGATAGCAAACAAACTCCATTTTCAGCCTGTAGTTCATTTCTTTAGGAGAGGGAACAATCTCAAAGTTATCAACCTTGATCTTCCCGACTCTGCTGAACTGCTCTCGAATTATCTCTCTTTTCCAATGGAGCTGTTGAGAATACTCTAGTGTCTGCCAATCACATCCGCCACATAGTGGAAAGCTTCTGCATAGTCTTTCCCGTCTTGAACTCGAGGGAGTTACGATTCTCTCGGTTCTCATGAGGTGGAAGTCATTTTTTCCTTCACTTCGGCTTGCAAGAACCACTTCTCCGGGGTATCCTCCGTCCAGCAATGCAATCTTGCCTTCACTGGTCCTGGCAAGGGAGTACCCTCCGGCAATAAGCTTCTCTATCTTCAGTTCTTCCATCACATGCTATCGGGAGCTTCTACTCCAAGTAGCTCTAACCCGGCTTTCAAAACATTCTGCAGAGCCTTGCACATTGCCAATCGAGCCCCGGAGAGAGCATGATTCTCAGGATCAACGATGATATTTTTGTTGTAGTAACCGTGAAATGCCCTGGACAGATCTTCCAGATAAGACGTCAGACGATTTGTCCTGTAGTCTGTCACTATGGAATCCAGAATCTCAGGGAAGATGGTCATTAGCTTGATGATTTTTCTGTCTTCCTGAGTATTCAGCAGTTTCAATGAACTCGTTGATATCGCCACGTTCTTCTCTTCCGCCGTTCTGAAAACATTACTGATTCTTGCATTAGCATACTGGACATAGAAGACCGGATTGTCATTTGACCTCTGTTTGGCGAGATCAATATCAAACAGCATATGCGTATCGGGATCAAACATTGCAAAGAAATACCTGGTTGAATCGACCCCTACAGCCTCAACCAATTCATCAAGTGTCGTGAACTCTCCTCTTCTGGTTGACATCTTCACCACTTCACCCTCTCTCTTGAGGTTTACATACTGGTGAATAATCACGTTCAAGAAACCATCATCAATATCGAGAGCTTTCATCGCTGCTTTCATTCGGGGTATGTGTCCCATGTGATCAGCACCCCAGATATCGAAGACTTTAGCGAACTTCCTCTCATGCTTGTTGTAGTGGTAAGCAATATCTGTCATGAAGTAAGTGTTGGTACCGTTTGATCTAACTAAAACCTTGTCATCATCTTCAACAAAGTTCGATACCTTCAGCCATCTAGCTCCTTCGGACTCGTATATCAACTCCTTGCCTTCCAGAGACTTGATAACGAATTCAACTGTTCCATCTTCAATAAGAGAACTCTCATAAAAGACATTTTCAAAGTCCACTCTCAGTCTCTTCAGGGTTTCCAAAATGTCTTCAAGCATCTTGTCGAGCGCATACTTCTTAAAGAAACTTTCTGATTCGCCGTTCCAGCGCCCTTTGAAGCGATCACCAACTTCATCCACGAGTCCTTGCGCAATCTCAACCAGGTACTCGCCTTGATAACCATCTTCAGGAAGTTCTTCTTCCCTGCCGAGGAGCTGATTGTACCTAACCCACAGAGATCTTCCAAGAAGCCCTATCTGTCGACCGGCATCATTTATGTACATCTCTTTTTGAACCCTAAAACCCCTTGAAGAGAAGACCCTGCATAGCACATCGCCGAACACTGCCTGGCGTCCATGACCAACCGTAAAAGGCCCTGTTGGGTTGGCACTGGCGAATTCGAACTGAATATTTGTTTCACCCTTTTTTCTCCAAAAGCCTGGCTCTTCAAAGATCTTCCCCAGCACAGAAGAGAGATAATCTATTGAGAAATCGACGTTTATGAACCCGGGTCCGGCGACTTCAACTCTACTGTAATCTGATTCATTTTGCAGCTTTTCGGAGATCGTAACAGCGATTTCTCTGGGACTCCTCTTGAGCAATCTTGAGAGAATGAAGGCAACATTGGTCGAGAGGTCACCATATCCTTCGGGAGGTATCTCAATCTTAAAATCGACTTCCTCTTCTACACCGAATTCTTCTAACAAGCACTTTATTGTACTCTCCAACTTTTCTTTGAACAAAGGTCACCTCCATATTAGGGCAATATACCTTAGCATACAAAAGCATAACACCGCATTGTTGTGATATGGTTTAGTCTACGTTTCCTCGCGCCTATAAACACAATTGAAAGCAAGGACTTATATATGTATTATATTAGAGATAACCAAAACAAGGAGGGTTAAGATGGGCGTAAACCTTAAAGGAAAGAGCTTTTTGACACTACTTGATTTCACGAGTGACGAGATCCGCTATCTACTGGATGTTGCAAGACAGGTGAAGGTAGAGAAACGGGCCGGAACTCCGACCAGTAGATTCGCCGGCAAGACGCTTGCAATTGTATTTGAAAAGCGGTCGACAAGAACAAGAACAGCCTTTGAAACTTCTTTTGGAGAAGAGGGAGGCCACGCGGTATTCCTCTCAAAAGATGACATTCACCTTGGAGTCAAAGAGGACCTAAAGGATACTGCAAGAGTCCTTGGAAGGATGTTCGATGCGATAGCCTTCAGAGGCTTCAAACAGGAAACCGTTGAAGTTCTCTCTCAGTGGTCAGGGATTCCTGTTTACAACGGTCTCACCGACTTGTATCATCCCACTCAAATTCTAGCGGATTTCATGACAATCGAGGAGAGTCTGGGCAGCCTTAAGGGTCGAAAGCTTGTCTTCGTTGGCGATTCAAGAAACAACATGGCGAACTCTCTAATGATTGGTTCTGCAAAGATGGGCCTGCATTTCGTTGCGTGCGGGCCAAAGAGCCTTCACACAGACCCGGCAATAGTTGATAAGTGCAGGGAGATTGCGAAAGAGTCTGGAGCTAAGGTTGAGGTTACAGAAGACGTTGAGAAGGCACTGATGGATGCCGATGCGGTTTACACAGATGTTTGGGCATCTATGGGAGAAGAAGCGAAGCTGCAGGAAAGAATAGCCCTTTTGAAACCCTATCAGGTAAATACCGAGATGATTAGAAAGACCGGAAAGGCTGAGACGATCTTCCTTCACTGCCTCCCCGCAGTCAAAGGAAACGAAGTGACTGAAGATGTATTTGAGAGTCCCATTTCAAGAGTCTTTGAAGAAGCCGAGAACAGGAAGCACACAATTAAGGCAGTTATGATAGCCACACTGCTGTAGGGGGCAAAATGAAGAGAATTGTTGTTGCAATAGGTGGGAATGCACTCAATAAGCCAAATGAAAAACCAACTGCAGAGGTAATGGAAAAGAACCTGCTCTCGACAACCGCCTATCTTGCTGATCTTATCGAGGAAGGTTATGAGCTGGTTATTACTCACGGAAACGGACCTCAGGTGGGCAATCTCCTGGTTCAGCAGGACATCGCTAAAGAAGTATTTCCGCCCTTTCCAATAGATGTCAACGATGCGATGACTCAGGGCTCGATCGGCTACTTGATTACCCAGACCTTGAATAATGAACTAATCAAGCGCGATCAGAAGAAAGACGTTGCTTGCGTTCTAACCCAGATAGTCGTTGATAAGAATGATCAGGGCTTTCAGCATCCTTCAAAACCTGTAGGGCCATTTTATGACGAAGATACTGCTAAGGAACTTGAGAGAACCAAAGGCTGGACCGTAAGGGAAGATGCCGGAAGAGGCTTCCGCCGTGTAGTTCCTTCGCCAATTCCTCTTGATGTTCTTGAGATTGAGCCGATAAGAGAGATGATAAAGGACGGAACAATAGTGGTTGCTGCAGGTGGCGGCGGAATTCCCGTCGTCAGAGATAAGTCAGGAACAATCAGCGGAGTTGAAGCAGTTATAGACAAGGACAGAGCCTCAGCATTACTTGCAAAACTTATCGATGCTGACGCTCTGGTAATTCTAACTGGAGTGGATCATGCCTACATAAACTTCGGGAAGAACAACCAGCAAGAACTAAAGGTGTTGAATGTTGAGAAAGGTAGGGAATTAATGGAAGCTGGCCACTTTGCAAAGGGTAGCATGCTCCCAAAAATCGAATCGGCAATCGATTTTGTTTCTAGAACAGGAAAAGAGGCAATAATAACCTCTCTGGAGAAGGTCGACCTGGCACTAAGGGGAAAGTCGGGCACAAGGATTATTCCATAAAAAGAAGCCGGGTATTCCCGGCTTCGCTGTTCATTTTCTAACACAATGTGATATAATATGTGTTATACGAATGATTGAAAGGAGTGACGACAGTGCGTGGACAAGAAACGAGAGAGAGAATTATGGAAGCAGCTATACAGGTGATCGCCGAGGAGACAATTGAAGGACTTAGTACCCGAAAGGTTTCAAGCATCGCGGAAGTCAATCTTGCTGCGATTCACTATCACCATCGCTCCAAAGAGGGAATGCTCATTGATCTATCCAGGCACATTCTGAACAACTACGTGCTTCCAAGACTCGAACCACTCATCGATCAAGCTAAACAGCCCGTTGAGATTGCCAGGGATCTCTATTCCGAGGTGCTAAAGCTTTATTCCGAAAGATCTGACATAATGGTTTCTCTTGTTTACCTTTGGCTTCATGGAATGAAGAACAAAAGGGTAAGAGAGATTCTAATCAACGCAAGAGCCGACTTCTACGATAGAGTCGAGAGAGCTCTAGGAGCTTCCATGTCCATGAGGAGAGCTTCCAAGGTATCCCATCGCCTCTTAACCTACATGGCGGGTAAGGTTATGGAGATGTCCGTCGATGGAGAGATGCCCGACGAAAAGGAAGTAGATGAGATAGCAAAGCTCCTTTCATGAACTTTTCGGTATGAGGATTATTATCACAGGAGCAGATAGAGACATTGCGATTCCTAATCATGGGGCAGGAAAAGATTTCGCTTCTCAGTTAAGAAATCCTAGGTTCAGCTGTATCCCCACGAAACTGTAAGCAGGAAAAGGGTTGAAAGAGGCGAGGTCATCTTTGACTTCCCACTTTAATGTGCCGACCAGTTCAATACTTTCAATATTTACAAAGTAGAATTTCTTGTCAATATCTAGTCTTCTCCTCGCAGAGAATCCTACAGAGGTGAAGCTTTTCTTTTCAGTCTCGCCGGCCACCTTCTGAAATCTTCCCAGTGTGGCACTGACAGTACTCAAGTAGTTGTCAAAGAATACTTCTGTTTTCAGTTGCCCACCCAGGAAGGATGCGTCAGGCGCAGAATATTCATACAGGCCGCCAACTTCCAGATACACAACATTGAAGTCATACCCTAACTCGGCATCCACCCTCGCTTCCTCCAGTGAAGAAAATGAAACGCGGGACGCGACATGAAAGTTGCCGTCGTAGCCAAGAGTGAAGTATGGACCCTCATCGATGAACCAACCGGCCTCTAGAAAGGGAAGAATTCCTATTCTCAATCCTATGTCCCTAAAACCAATCATGGCCCTCATCGATCCCGGAGTCATCATCCTGGAAGAGTGAGTTGATCCAAATGACATCACAGAAATTAAAAAAAACACGATCACCATAATATATACTCTTCTCATAGGACACCTCGGTTCCAAAATATACATAATGAGTATACAACAGATTTGCCATTATTCTCCGGCGGAGGGCTGATATGAAGACAACAAAATTCTGGATTCTTGGGTATTTCATAGCAATCTTCATGACTCTTTTTCTCTTCCCTATGACTTCTCGAGTCTTAGGCCTGGCCTTTATATTCTCGCTAATAATCAATACACCGGCGCGGTTCGTAAGCAGAAAGATCCCTAAAGGAGCTCTCAATATCATCACAGGTATTGCCCTTCTTACATTCATGTTCTTCCTAATATACAGCGCTATTCCAATAACCATAAAAGGAGTAAGAAGCCTGTCTACCGAGTTAGACTCACTGTTCAACGATGGAGCGTTTGACAATTGGTTGGAGAAGCTTCCTCCTTTTGTTTCCGAAGCAATAGTCGATATCGTTGAAAGTGCGTCTCAGTGGCTTAGTGATGCAGCGATCACGATCGGACAGTACGTTGCATCAAACATAACTTCCTGGATTACCGGAGTCGTTCTGCTTATCATTGCGGGATTTGTTATTGCTCGCAGAACCGGTTTGATTCAAAAAGGCGCGCCAATACTTTTCCCCGGTTGCGACCAGGATAAGGTTGGCAGTTTTTTTGACTCTCTTTACAAAGATTTTCAGACCTATATAGGTGGCCAGCTGATCATTGCGCTTTTTGTAGGGACTATAATTGGCATCGGGTCTGCAATAATCGGAGTCCCAAACGCGATATTCCTCGGATTGCTCGCGGGAATAACGAATTTCATCCCGTATTTGGGAGTAGTAGTTACATCGATTCCAATGATAGTGCTTTCTTTCGTCAGCAAGGGGTTTTGGGGAGTTGTCGGAGCAGTTGTTCTGCTTGTGTTCGCAAATCAGATAGAGATCTGGTTCCTCTCTCCGAAAATCCTGTCGAACAGAGTCAAGATTAATTGGTTCATAGTCCTTGTATCAATAATTGGATTTGGAGAACTTCTGGGAGTCTTCGGAGTGGTTTTCGCCGTTCCAATTCTGATATTCGTCAAGAGATTCTGGATGGACTTCGTCCTCAAGGAAAGAGGTGAAAACAATTGGGAATCTACGATAGAGACTGGTACAAAGAAAGTCAGAGAGAAGAACCACCCTCTCCAGGAAGAGCGGACAGATTCACAAAAGGACTGATTGTTGGTTTAGTAGTTGGATTCATCATCGGGTTTCTGGTCTTTGGCTTTATTTGATCAAGTTCAATAAAGGGGCGGCTAGCTGGTCGCCCCTTCCGAGTACAGGTCAACACAAAGTTGCGCAGTTTTATCTAGAAAACGTAAGACACATAAGGCCTTATTTCGAAAATCGGCCTGTCATAACCACCGTTCTTCTTGAAATAACCTCCGAAATAAATCGAGAAATCGCTTCCGAAAGTGAAGTCCCTGTAAGGAATCATTATGTTCAATGTCATGATATTTGCATTTACGGTCTCACCTACGGGGCCGCTCCAATCTTCCGGATTCGTAAACTGACCGGGGTCGTCTTCCGGCTCTTCCATGTTCAAGTATGGTGTTTTAAGAGTAACCTCCCCCTGTTTGAAATGATCGTAAACGAAGGAGATCGAAAGTCCGTTAGTCATTATCGCATTAGCCATAAGAGAAAAACCGTTCAAATCAGGACCATACTTGAAGCCGAGCGGATAGTCAGTGAAATCCCTGCTCCCGGGAAGCTCCGATTTTGTATAGATTCTGTTTGTAAATGTAAGAAGCGGCTGCCAGCGATTGTACATCCACGTGTCTGTGTGATAAAGCTCCACAGAGGCAAGAAGCAACGTCCCCTTAATATCCGTCGCGTACCTAAAACCCCCGCCATAAGCCAAAGCCGTTGGTTTGCCTCGCGCCCCGGCCTCGGTCGAACCGAACGAAACGTCATCGATTGCGATTTCTCCGTAGACCTCGATTCCCTTAAACGGCGCTAGAGAAAAATCGAGCGAGGCCATGACGTTGGAGAAATCTTCACCATAAGTATTGTGGAATATGATGAATGGGTTGGCATCGTTCAGATCGGGATGTTTTCCTCCGACAACATTGATTTCGCCTACTCCGACCCTTCCCCAGCTTGCAAACTGAACATCGAACCGATGCCCTATGATCGTCTTCGCTCCTTCAGTGTACGGTCTTCTTTGATTGAGATCCCACACCTTTCCCTGCCTAACCCATTCCTCATCGTTCAGGAGAGAAGTCGGGGTAATGACCAGAAAAGAATAGGTAAAACGGCCGTTTTTCAAGAGAGGAGTAGTATATGAAGAAGAGATATTATCGTAATAAGATGACGCATCGCTTACTGCAAGTCCATTTCTCATCGGACCCCAGGCAAGTTTATATCTACCTAGAGAAGCGTAGAAGGTTTCATTTGCGTAGGAAACATAGCCGAAGGTAGGCCAGCTCATATCGAGCGCCTCGATTTTTCCTTCAAAGAGCTCCACTGGAAAATTCATGTAGGGCTTCGAATCAAAGTCGTCACCGTGACTGATATAACTCCGATAGTCTTTTGGAATATCGAGATTTATATATCCTGTGATATAGTCGGATACTTCGCTTTCAAAAGCCAGTACAAGCCAGGGCTTCAGAGTGTCATAACGGTATCTCAAGTAAAGAGGAACCACGGATCTCAGCCAGCCCTTTTCCTTGAAAGGTTCGAAATTGTGGATGAGGAACTGAGGAGTAACTCTCAAGTGGATTTCAGTTCCAGGAGAAGTCTTCACAACGGGTTGCTTAAGCTGGACTGAAGCAAAACCATCAGGAACCCCTGTATTAGGTATGAAGAGAATCTTTCCTTCAATCAAGTTTCTACCCAAAAATAAGTGATATTGATCTGTACCCTTGAATATCAAAGTGCCCTGGCTTGCAAGAACTGCAACCGACAACACCAAGAGAAACAGCAAGACAATCTTCTTCATTGGAATTACCTCCCTAAAATAGTGAAAAAACCTTGATGAAACCCACGTCTATCCAGAAATCAATGTGATCGGCGACAATTACTTTGCCGCCAGCAAAAAGCGCTGTATCTGGGCAATAAGTGAAGAAACTCGCCAAAGACATAATCAGAGATCTGTTGATCGGTTTCTTTGGACCGTACCAGTCCTGGTCGAAAGGTGGAGAGTATGGAGAATCAATGGAAAACGATCCTTCTCTCAGAAGTTCCAATGCAAGTTTCACGAAGATATTCTGGCTCTCATACTCGATGCCGACAAGACTCAACGTTGAGTCAGGTCCATAGGGAAATCCAAAAAAGCCTGTGATAATCGGCCAAGAATCTAGATGCATTACATTGAACCTGTACTGGTAAGTGAACTTGCCGATGCTTGTACCCCTATTGTAGAGATAGGTAGTCGCGTGGTAGTGTTCTATCCGCACTCTAAGTCCGCCGCTATTCAGAAGTGTTCGATCTCTGACTTCGTTCTCCGCTTCAGTGAATTTCAGTCCGGAATAGGGCAAACCGTCAGATATTTTCCAGGAAAGACCTGCAAGCCAACCAAAGGCCGTAGGATTGGAATTAGGATTCTCCGTCGAAAGTCTGAAATCATCAAGAGTAAACTCGCCGTAGGCAACTGCGCGGTCAATCTTAACCTCGCCCGCTATGGTTGCAGTGACGTTTGAATGATCCTGATAGGTGTGATGATAGATTAGAAATGGCCCGATATCCTGCAGGTCAGGATAGACACCGTAAACGAGATTTTCTTCGCCGAAAGTGACCTTGAAATTTTCGTTCATATATCCAAAACGGTGACCAAGAAGCGTCTTGGGTCCACCGCTAACTGTTCTGTCGGAAGATATAGCAAAGAAATTATAAAGATACTCTCCTGATTTGGCTTTGCCATTCAACTCAATCCACAGGTGATCGAAATATGGCACAGTGCTGGAAAGAACAAAACTGTAAGTAGAACCACCGAGACCCAATTTTCGCCTTCCCAAAGAGATCAGCGAATTCTCATCTCTTCTCTCGAAGTAACCCAGCCTGGGAAAATTCATATCTACCTCGGGAAGAAAAGATGCCGTCGACAGCGGCAAGTTAGTGAACCACTCTCCCGTCAAGTAATCAGAAAACTCCTGTCTAAGATCCATATTCACATACAGCCTTGATTTCCCCAGGTAAATCTCCATGCCGCCCGAGAAGATTGCAGGAACACTAAAATAGCGATTGAGGTCTTCCAGGCTTGGCTTATAGCTGCTGCTGACTGCGGGAAAGCTGTTAAGCGACAATGATGGTGACAGAATCACATGAAGTCCAGTGCTCCCAAGAGCCATTAGTGGTATGATAAGCATCAAAAGCAGCGCATGTTTTTTCGACATGAGATTCACCCCCACTAGAATTCTACACCAGGAGGTTTGATATTCGGTGCGAATTTCTCTTTTTAGAGCCTCTTCCAGCATCCGTGAGATCTTTACAGAAATATTCATATATTCAAACCTAAGCATCACCGCTCTCTTCAGCCAGCTTTTTCACAGCAAAGGCTTTTCAGCAATAGAGATCGGGATTCTGATGGCGGTCACTCCTACCCTCTCAATTATTGCAAATCCTTTTTGGTTCAGGCGATCAAGCAGAACAGGCGGACCAACTGTCATGGGAGTAGTTTCTATTGTCTCTGCAGTCTCTGTCTGGGCAGTTTTCTACTCACCAACCTTTGAAACTTCATTGATTGCAATGTGTTTCTTCGCATTCTTTGTTGTGAGCATAATACCTATCGCCGAGTCAGTGGTCGTTCCTTCTTTGAGAAACAAAGGCAAACGCTTTGATCGCGTGAGATTATTCGGAACGATTGGTTATTCCATTACCGCCCTTATCTCGGGAATCGTATTGAAATACGGATTTGTCTTTATTTTCATAATGGCCACAGCTTCATTATCCACAGTAGCCTTGGTAAGCAGAGCCTATCCAGCTGGCCGGAAGCTGAAAAGGACAGACGAAGAGACCGATCGTTCATCTTTGCCACTTCAGTTTTACCTGCTTGTGCTGGCCGGCGTCGCATCCATTACTATTGGAGCCTTTGGATCAACCTTTCTGCCTGTTTTGACCAGTGAAAGGGGCTTCAATGTTTCCTCAGCAGGGTTCGCGTTTTCGTTGATGGCTTTTTCGGAAGTTCCCTTCCTTTTCTTCGCAGAAAAGTTGGTTGAGAGACTGGGTAACACGCGCCTTCTCGTGATAGGAATCTTTGCAACAGGTCTTCGATGGTTTTTGACATCTATGGCGACATCTTTTCCCATCTTTCTGCTGCTTCAAATGCTTCACGGCATAAACTACATAGTGGTCTATTATTCTGTGATGAATTACATTCATACAAGATTTGAAGCCGGCAAAGTAACCAGGGCGCTCACAATCTACTGGATGTCGACTACCGGACTGAGCTATCTTCTTGGCTCCGTACTTGGCGGCGTGCTCATTCGTACATTTGGGATTGTAAGAGTGTACAACGCTACGGGAATAACCGGAATGACGATTGCCATCTTCTTCTCGATAATATTTGCAGCGTTTCACAAACGAACTGCTTTCACAAAGCGTTAACTCTAATGCCGATAAAAACGGTATACTTACAATATATGGTTTCAGTTGAAGGTGATAAAGTGAAAGGTAAGAACCGCATAAAGCAAACAATGATAGATATCTCTATGGACATAGAAGCCTATCTTGAGAAGGACCCGACAGCTTCCAGTAAATGGCACATAGTTCTCTTCTCCGCGGGTTTTCACGGCCTCCTGCTATACAGGATTTCTACTCTTTTCTGGAAAAACAAGCTTGGGTTTCTCGCCAGAGGCATACATTACCTTTCAAGGATACTTTATTCTGTGGACATTCACCCTTCAGCTCGACTAGAAGGCGGCGTTGTAATTGATCATGGTGTAGGCGTTGTCATAGGCTCGACAGCCTCAGTGGGAGCTGGAACGTTGATATATCACGGAGTTACCCTAGGCTCAAAGAATGTGATGAAGGGAAAGCGTCACCCGGACATTGGCCGAAACGTTGTGCTTGGGGCGGGAGCGAAGATTCTTGGCCCGATATATGTGGGAGACAATTCTAAAGTCGGAGCGAACAGCGTGGTGCTTGAACACATCCCTCAAGACTCTCTTGTTACCGGCATACCGGGGAGAGTCCATAGGGTATCTGAAACGCTGGGATTACGACAATGATATCTCTTGATTCTTTAATAGGCAACACCCCGATCATTAGGCTTCGATCTCTTGGAGATGCTTCATCGATAATGCTTAAGATCGAGAAGAATAATCCCGGAGGAAGCATAAAAGATAGAACGGTGCTTGGAATGATTCTTGAAGCCGAGAGAAGAGGCGCTCTCAAGAACGGGATGACCATAGTGGAGCCAACGAGTGGCAATACGGGAATAGCCATCGCAATGCTTTCCGCTTCTAGAGGTTACAGGTCGGTTATCTTTATGCCCGAATCGGCAAGTATTGAACGAGTTAAGCTCATGGAAGCCTTTGGCGCAAAAGTGATAAGAACTCCCGCTGATAAAGGAATATCCGGTTCATATGACGAAGCCAAGAGCTTTCTCCAGAATAATCCCGGTTCAATAATGCTTGATCAGTTCAACAATGAGGCTAATCCCCTGTTTCACTTCTCTACTACCGGCCCTGAGATGTTTCGGCAGGTAAACCGAGAGCTGGACGCTTTCATTTGCGGCATGGGAACGGGAGGAACAGTGACTGGGATTGGACGTTTTCTCAAAAAGGAAGTTCAGAGTATTCATGTTGCCGGCATCGAACCGGCAGGTTCGCCCTTCATTTCGCAGGGGAGATCGGGCACCCACAAAATTCAAGGAATCGGCCCCGGTTTCAGACCGAAGGTCCTCGACCTATCAGTGCTGGACGAAGTAATCACCGTTGAGGACGAAGAAGCCCTCTCTATGATGAAATGGCTTCACAGAAAAGAGGGATTGATGGTTGGAATATCATCCGGAGCCAACGTCGCAGGAGCTCTAAAACTTTCCCAGAGAGGATTAAAGCGAATTGCAACGATCGCTCCGGACACATACGAGAGATATTTGAGCCTGGATTGACACTATAATCAAGGACAATCGTGAGTGTAATTTGCAACTAAATTAACTGGCCCGTCCATATTTACAACTATCACTTCGCCACACACGATTCCATAAGTCTCGTTAAGATCCCAGTCTCTAAAAGTGTACCCTTCGATCTTCGGAGCGGTAACAACTACTGAGGTCCCCTCATCATGCCACCCTTCACCAGGGATTTCTTGCTCATAACGCGCTGATGTTGCAATGTTGAGGTAGTAAGATGCAGTGAAATTTGCAGCCAATTTCTTCGAACTATCCATTAGAATTTCTCTTGACCAACTGTCCTCTCCATCGCTCCACCCAATGAAGTTCAGTCTCACATCATCACCAATAGGTTTTCTGAGGTCAAACGCCTGAAAAGCCTCAACCTCAACTACATTTGTCCGATTCAACTCTGAAACATAATTGACTGGAATATTGAATTCCTGACTGTTTACTGAAACCTTGGGAATGACGATTAGTTCTCTTTCAGATTCTATTGTTAGTATAACTGGTGGCACCACAGTTGTGAATTTCCAGACAGGACTCTCGACGGCCGCATCTCCGTCTGATGCAGCGACTTTCCAATAGTATTCAGTATCTGGGTCTAGGTCCCCGGGAAAGAAGCTGTCAACAAAAATACCAGCGGCAACCAAAGGCGGGTCTTGAACTGCACCCAGGTAAACATCGTATTGAAGAGCGTCGCCGTCCGGATCACTGCAAGTCCATTGCAGAGATGACCCGGTTGCCACATCTGTCTCGCCATCTGCCGGTGATTGGTTTGCAGGAACTTCAGGCTTCCTGTTCACATTCTCAACGGTGATCTGGAACTGATCAGAGCTGGATGCGCCTTTCGTATCACTTACCCCAATTGTTGCTCCATACACTCCAGCACTTTCGTAATCAGACGAGTACTCGTAGATGGTCCCCTGTACAGCTCCCGCACCATCTATCAATTCAAAAGTGAGTGTGTCGCCGTCTGCGTCTGTTGTATAGTCTAGAAGATCAACTGAAAGATTTTCGCCTTCCTCAATGGTCTGATCAGGCAGATTGATTTGCGGCGCGCTATTCGATTCAAAAACAGTTACAGAGAATGATGTACTATCAGTTCCACCCTTGCCGTCGCCAACACCAACAGTTACGCTGTTCTCCCCAGCATAAATGTCACTTGAAACGAACACGTATGTATCTCCCATTACTTCTCCGACTCCACTAATGAGAGAGAATTCCAGAGCATCGTTGTCGGGGTCATCAGAGAACTCCATTAGTTCAAGCCGAAGTTCTTCATCAATCTCAACCTGCTGATCGGGCACTTCAATCGAAGGCGCCCTGTTCTTATCAACCACTGTCACAGAGAATATTCTATTGTCAGTCTGCTCATTACTGGTTGCAGTAAGCTCAACGCTGTAGACTCCTGCAGAATTGAAATCAGGGCTGTAAGTAAATCTGGTTCCAATTATTTTCCCAACTTCACTGTCTATCTCAAAAGTAATTGCTTCAGCGCTATGAACAGGAAACACGTAGGTCATTAGATCAAGTTCAAGAGTGCTGCCTTCTTCAACAAACTGAGCATGGATTGCCTTCAGCAGCCTAACCGTAGGATCAAAACAGGATACTGTTGAGATTAGCACTATGATGACGACGATAGCAAGTCCGAAAAGCTTCTTAAAATTCATTTAAACCTCCAAAATCATCAATTTCTGATTAGCTGAAGCGCTCCTGTGTTTTTTCCGGTTTGCCAGTCTTCTTGAAGTAAAACGGCAACTTCCTTCCCACTGAAAACAATATCGACCGGATAACCATCTAACTCTACATATTCTATCGTATTTCCCCTATTATCCAAAATCTCTAGTGTTCCAGTAATAGTCTCAAGAACGTAAATTCTATCTCCATTGTGAACAACCTTTATCGGACCTCGCCCCAGAAGATCAAAATACTTCGATTGGTAGCTCGATAAGTCTATCGCCATAATCTGGTCTTCACCGGTCAAAGCAAGCCAGATCTTTCCATCGTGAATTGTCGGAAAGTTTGGATATCTTCCAAGTCTGATTGTCTGAATGCGGGAAAAGTCGCTTTTTGAGAGGACTTCCATAGTCTCTTCAACATATGAGACAAGAAAGATCCGATTCCCATCCAGGAGAATGTAGGAGGGCCTCTTCCCGATATTCACTTCCTTCACCAGGTTGCCCCATTCATCGAAGACTAGAAGTCCCTTATCAGTTTCATGAGAACGTGTCAACATGTTGTAATTGTGAAATAGTGATACGAAGAAGTTCTTCGCATCCTCGGCTATTGAAAGCCCTATTACGGGCAGGTTCTCCCTCTTGAGAATTTCGCGCTTTTCAATATCAAGCACAAGAAACTCGTAATCATTAGTCAATATACCGACTTTGCCGTCAATAAAAGAGCCAGTTACCAGCCTGCTGGACGTGGGGATCTCGTCAATCTTCTTCCACTTGCTGGGGTGACCGGAAACATCGACAACAATCACTCTCCCACTGTAGAATCCAAAGCAGTAGAGCTTCCCATCCCTAAAGATGAGATCGTTTATCCCATCGTTTCTCATCGAATCGAAAATAGTCAAGGGCCTGAAACTTGTATCGAAGACCACTAGCTCCGAGTCCCCCTTAACAAGGGTCACAAAGTACGTCCCGCTGCTATTCTCAACCTTAATGAGCCCCGAAGGCATTACACCCAGAGGATATCTCTGACCAAGGGTGATCGTTCCCAATGCTGTAACTGCGATTATTCCAACGAATAGGAAAAAGAGAATCGGTGATCTATTCAAGGTTTCTTCACCACATACACCAGAAGATCTTCTTTGAAATTTGACGCTATATCGAAATCGTGAGTGTAAACATCGATCTTGTTGCCCCTTATAGAACTGCCGGTGTCCTCAACAACGAAAAATCCCTTGTTTGGGGAAGATGAGAAAAACGGAATATATACAATCGAGCCAAGAGGAATTACGCCGGGATCGGCGGCAACCGTTCGATATCCCTTCACAAAATCCCCACTTGCGGTCATTTTGAAAGAAGGTGACGTCGGATTCTTTGCATCATCCCATTCGGTGTACATTGTGACCTCGAAAGTTCCCACGTTCTCAAATATTATGTCTGCAGGGTTAACCGGGACATCGGCTTTCCAGAATTCGAAATGGAGGTTCCCTTTTGCATCGGAGGCCGCTCCTATTGTATCTCCAACCCGAACGAAATCGCCTTTCACTACTGTGCGACTGCCAAGACGCGCATACACGGTCTTGATATTGTTTCCGTGATCTACGACAACCATTTCACCGTATAGGTCGTTCACACGCTCGGACAAAATTACCTTTCCAGGAAGAAAAGCCGTGATTCTTGATCCGGGCGGTACAGTCAAGTCCATACCCGGATTGGCGTAACCGTAATCATAACTTCCGAAATTCGACTCTATCGAATCGACAAGGAAGTCTACGCCAAGGTTCAAACCGAAATGAGTTGCAATCGATGCCTTTGCCATCAGATTGTCAAGAGAAAGAGGAATCTTGATCTCGTCACCACGGAAGATAAGATCCCAGTTCTCAACATCCTTATTCATAACCTTTAGCTGCTCCACCGTCACGCCGTAAGCCTGGGAAATACTCCAGAGACTGTCTCCCGACTTCACTATGTAGGAAACATAAGACGTGGGTTCTATGGTTTCGTAAGCGGCAGCTCCAAGCCTGCTTCGAATGTCGGAAATCTCTCCCAGGAAAGTAGTCATAGTTACAAACTCTCTCTGTTCAGGCTCTTCCTGCTGTTCAATTGCCTCGAGATTGCTGGCAAGTTCTCGCGTTCTTGAGTCCATTTCCTCAATTCTCGAAACGAACTCGTCGAAGACCTTTGCATCTATTACAGATGATCCGACAGTCTGCTCCAAATCGGCGAGCCTTCTCGCAAGCGAATCGTACTTAACACTGTCCACGATCGAAGTGTCCGTCCTCGCAGAAAGCTCTTCAATCTTCTGCACTAGCTCATCGTATTTGCCGTCCGTGTTTGCCGGTTCCTGATGAACGATAACGGTTTCCGTATTCTTGATCTCTTCAATCCTCTGAAGAAGCTCATCATACTTCGCTTCATCGATAGAACTATCGTAACTACCGACTTCGGAAATTCTCTGGACGAGTTCTGAATATCTCGAAGAATTGAGAGACTCTAGTGCCTGAACCTTTCTGTTGAGGTCATCGATTTCTCGTGTGATGATATCATTCTCCACCGAGCCGGTAAGAACGCCGTCAATCTTGTCGTAAAGTGTCTTCACAATTGCTGCAGAAGAAGCTGAATCGATTACCGATTCGGCGAGCATATTTTTTATTATCTGAAGCTCGGCCCTCAGGGCTTCGAGCTCCTCATAGCCGGCATACGTAGGCTCTATTGCTTGAACGAAGTTTATCCGGAAGGCAAGCTCTTGAACTGCGTCTTCCAGCTGTACAATCTTTCTCTGACCGAGAGCCAGAGAATCAATCTTCTTTTCGATAGAATCCATCCTTGCAAGAAAGTCATCCCTAGTAATGAAAGGTGAGTTACACCCTGTAAATAGCAAAAAAACAGGAACAAGAAGAAATAGAAGGGCAACTTTTCTCAACTGAATCAACCCCCTCCCGCGGGAATGGTAATGAATTCAAGTGGCAGAAAAGTCATTTCAATTTCCCTGCCCTTGAAATACTCCTTCACGAGACCCAGACCGGAAACCAAATAATCATAATCGCCCAACACCTCAATGACAATAGGCGAAATTTGAGTAGGTACATCATCAATTATAACAGTTGCTCCTACGCAACGCACGTAAGTATATGGCATTATTCTCTTCCCATTTAGTGAGATCTTAGTTGCCCTCAAGGCATAAAGTTCATTCAATATCATGAGAATATCACTGTCGTGGAGTATGCTGCTTCCCTTAAAGCCCGATTCTATTCTAACGCGGACACCTTTTCCAACCTCTTCATCAAAAGACTCGTTTGCGGAACTTGATGAAACCCTCACGTTCTCAACAGATTTTTTCAGATCGGCCGTACTTGATTCAAGCAATGCCTTCAACTCTTCTACCTGCCATTCAAGTGAGACAATTTTCCCCCTGATCCCTTCTATCTGAGACGAGTAATCTACGACATCACTCCTATCGAGTGAGCCAACAGCACTTTCGATCTTCTTGACGTCGTCAGTTAATTTCGTGAGTGAATCGACAACTGCAGAACTACTCATGGAATCAGACACTGAATCCATCTCCGAAATGATCATTTCGAAATCAGAGATGATCCCCGAGAGATCCTGTCTAACCTCGATTGACGAAAGTGAGTCGAGATTGAGGTTTAGTTGGGAAACCCTTTCAGACATGATTTGTAGTTTGTTCTCGATTTCTTTGGTGCTGAGGCTCGAGATCATCTGATCGCCAAACTGCCTAAGAAAGTAGATGTTGAAGAAAGCACCCAAAGCCACGATAAGGACAAAGACAATAAGAAGAATCCAGATTCCTTTCAAGCTTTTCACTCCAAAACAAAAGCGGCGGCTACTCTGGCCGCCGCAGAGTCTACGACACTATTTTACCTTTTCCTTCAGTTCCTTTCCAGGTACAAACTTAGGAACTTTTCCGCCCGGAATCGTGATGGGCTTCTTGGTCCTCGGATTGACACCCTTTCTGGCCTTTCTTGAAGCTACCATGAATGTGCCAAAGCCAACCAGTCTCACAACGTCACCCTTAGACAGTGTCTTTTCAATTATCTCGATCACCGTGTCCAGGGTTTTTCCAGCATCCTTCTTAGTAACACCTGTTTTCTCAGCGATTTCAGCGATGAGTTCTTTTTTGTTCATACTGTTCCCCCCTTCGCATGAGATGTCGCTATTATTCTACCACTCAGAGCCTAAATTACCAAACTCCTTATAGAGGGCGATTTTGGCCTTCTCAAGTAAGAAAATCGCTATAAGAGTCCTGATTCGCTCCTAAGCTCTCGATTTGGCCTTCAAAGCTGATAAGCCGTCGTCGCGCTGAAGAAATGAGTGTATAATTGCTAGTGGAGGTGGTCTCTATGAAAAAAGCCATAATTGTATTCGTGTTAGTGTTCCTGACCGCGATCTCTTTCGGGGTAAATTACATCAATCCAGTCGGTCCCACACTTATTCCGATTGCCGAGTTACTGTCTTCAAACATCTCCGAGGAAATACCCGGCCTTGAAATCAACCTTTGGAGAAGCGTTGACGAGGCAATATCCCTGTTGGTGACTGAACAGGCTCAGATCAGCCTTCTTCCTGTCACTGTTGGGGTCAAGCTCGCGGCGTCCGGGGTAGACATAAGGCTCGCCGCTGTAAGCATGTGGAACGGCTTCTATTTTATGTCCACGGGGAAGGCAATAATTGGAATAGAAGATCTAATCGGCTCAGAAGTATACACGCTTCAAGCGCCGGGTCAGACGGCTGACACTATTCTGAGGGGCGCGCTTGAATCGAAGCGATACGAAGTTGGAAGAGACGTAACGATCGTGTACGTTGGAGGAGCAGAAGCAGTTCAGCTTCTCGCAAGTGGAAAGGCAAAGGTGATCCTAGTACCTGAACCCTTTGCCTCTCTCGCCGAAACGCGTGTGCAGGGAGTGATAAGATCCATGCCTATTGAGGATCTATGGGGCAGTTTCAACGATGAGAAAATCAGGATTCCTACTTCGGGATTATTCGTAAGCGGCAGTCTGGATAGAGGAGTTGTCGAATCATTCTTGCTGCTGTACCAGCAGTCCATGAACCTATCCCTCACCAACCGGGAGAAGACTGCACAGATCGTATCGGAAAAGATGGGCGGATTCCCGATTCCTGTATTGCAGAAGGCAATGGACACGGCAGGTTTTCTCTTTTTAACCGCTGAAGAGGCGAAGAATGAAACCGTCATCTATCTTGAAAAGCTTCGGGAACTGAATCCCGAGCTTACGGGTGATGTTGACCTAGATGCTCTCTTCTTCTAAGAGAAAGTATCTTGCGACGATTCTCTCAGTTGGTTTTCTGATACTGATCTGGTTTGTTGCTTCACGACTTGTGTCAAGCAGCCTCCTGCTGCCGGGTCCTGGCGATACGGCACGCGAATTGGGAAGGATCGTCTCAAGCGCAAGAGGCTGGTCGAACATCGCCGAGACGTGCTTGAAGGCGTTTATTGGGCTGTTTCTTGCTCTTGGGTTTGCTCTTGTTGCCGGATTTTTGATGGGACTGCTGGATGCTCTCTATGATCTTCTAAGACCCGTTGTCGTTATTCTTCAGTCCATACCTATTGTTTCCTGGCTTGCACTGGCAATTTTCTGGTGGGGAGTCGGTTTCATTTCTCCTGTCAATATTGTGTTCTTGACCCTATTCCCAATCTTCACCATAAACATCGCCGAGGGAGTAAGAAATGTTGACAAGAAACTGGTAGAGATGGCGAGGATTTACAAACTTCCAAGAGATGTTGTCCTTAGGAAGATCTATTTGTCATCGGCCTTTCCTTTCATCGTATCCTCAATGAGAGTGGGAATTGGAATCATGTGGAAATCCGTCGCCGTAGCGGAATTTATGGTGGGAACTTCGGGAATAGGTAGAGCAATATCTGATGCGAAATACTCCATCAACATTGAAAGAGTCTTCGCGTACACTTTGATTCTGGTTATTCTGGGCATCTTAACAGAGAAACTTCTCGACTTGATAGTCAGAAGGGGTAGTCGTTATGCATTTAAGAATTGAAAATCTTCAAAAAGGATTCGACGGCGAAGAGATAATTGGCGGCCTGAACTACTCGCTGGAAGGTGACTTCTTTCTGACAATCTTGGGTAGCTCCGGCAGCGGTAAAACTACTCTTTTGAGAATTATCAGCGGCATACTCAAACCCGAAAGGGGAACGGTGGAAGTTGACAGCGAGCGGCTTGGATTCGTTTTTCAGGACGACAGGCTCATCCCGTGGTTGACCGCGGCTCAAAACATCTCCATTGTCTCTCCAGAAAGCAATCCAGTCGAATTTCTTTCATTTGTGGGACTGAAGGGGCAGGGAGAAAAATATCCTTCTCAGCTTAGCGGCGGAATGAGAAGGCGACTGAACATAGCAAGGGCACTGGCCTTCAATCCCGATCTCATTCTAATGGACGAACCCTTTGGCTCCCTTGACGTCGTAATAAAAGATCGTCTAATCGATGATATACAGAAGATATGGATTGATAGGAAGATAAGCGTGATCATGGTGACTCACGATCCATCAGAAGCGGCAAGACTCTCAACAGAAATAATGCTTGTGCGGGACAAATTCCTGAAGATCGAGTCTATACACCTTGGAAGTCCTATTGAAAGAAGCCCGGATGAGATAGATAGAATTGCCAGAAACCTGCTATCCAGAATGAAGGAATCTTCTTCATTTGTTCAATGAAACGTGCGTAATTTGAAATACCCTTGTTGTAGTATTTGCAGGCACAGAGGTGATTTAGATGTCAAGAATTTATGAACTGATCGTTGATCTGAATAGTTTCGAGTTCAAGAAGACAATTGACGTAGTACTAGATCCTGTCTTTACCGAGGAGCTAAGGCTTTCGAGTCAGGTTAGTGTTCACGTTGAGTTATACAAAGACAAAGACTCAATCATTGTGACAGGTTCAGTGAGGACGGTTATCGAAGACAATTGCGCTCGATGCTTGAAGGAAGTGTCTATTCCTATTGAGGGGACAATCGAGGCCACCTATGTTCTCAAAGATTCTCTTCCTCTTATTAAAGAGGGCACAAGCGATGATCTGGAGAACTATCTGCAGTTTGAAGGAGATCTTCTGGACTTGTCAGAACGCGTTATAGAGGCTATAATTGTTGAGGTTCCTCAGAAGGTTCTCTGCAGAAAAGATTGCGCGGGTCTTTGTCCGTATTGCGGAGCAAATCTTAATGAGGAGCCAAATCACTCGTGCCAGAAGAAGGAAGAGTTGCCCGATGGCTGGCACAAAGCGGTGTCTGAGCTCAAATCGAAATTGAAGAGTTAGATATAGGAGGGATTAGAGTGGCCGTTCCAAAGCAAAAAAGAAGCAGAAGCAGAACCCACTTGAAACGTGTGAAGATGTATAGTCCGATTAAGGTTGCTGTTTCTACATGTCCGAACTGCGGTGAACCAAAACAGCCACACAGAGTTTGCTTACACTGTGGTTTTTACGGAGGAAGACAGATTCTTGAGATCGGTGAGTAGTAGATGCAAGGCATAAAGATTGCCCTCGATGCCTTCGGTGGAGACAGCGCCCCGGAAGTCAACATAGATGGCTCTTTTCTTGCCCTTAAGGAGTTTCAGGATCTACAGATAGTTCTGGTCGGCAGAGAGGAAGAACTGAAGCCCCTTTTGAAACAGACTCCAGAGGCCTCAAGAATTTCAATAGTTGACGCGAGAGAGGTTTTTCCGATGTCGGAGAAGCCTTCTCTTTTGTTGAGAAAGAGAGATACTTCGCTCTATAGAGCCGCTCTTCAAGTGAAGGAAGGAAAAGTCGATGCTCTTGTATCAGCAGGGAATACCGGCGGAGTTCTTGCTGCTGCGCTCTTTGTGGTTGGCAGAATAAAGGGTGTCGACCGCGGTGCAATTGCTGTTCTCATTCCTTCCAAGAACGGTTTCACCGTACTCATTGATGCAGGCGCAAATGCGGAGGTAAGAGCAGAACATCTGCGTGATTTTGGCACTATGGGCTATGAATATGCGAATCTTCTCGGAAGAGATAGCCCCAGAGTCGGTCTACTCAATGTGGGAGAAGAGCAGGAAAAGGGAACTGAACTGACGAAACTGGCTTATGAATTCTTGAGAACCGAGCTAGGAAGCAGTTTTATAGGAAATGTTGAGGGAAGAGATATAAATTATGGCGACGTTGATGTGGTTGTATGCAGTGGATTCGACGGAAACGTTGCAATGAAGGCAATGGAAGGAACGGGGAAGTTGATCTCCGAGACGCTTAAGAGAGAGATCAAGAATAGCGGCCTGTTTGGTCTCATTGGTGCGCTTTTTCTTAAGCGAGCGCTGGGAAGACTTAAGAAGGCAATGGATCCCAGCGAATACGGCGGGGCCTTCGTTCTCGGAGTTAAAGGGGCTGTCGTCAAGGCTCACGGAAACTCAAACGCTCTCGCAATAAAGAATGCGATCAGAGTGGCATATCAAGGGGTTAAGGGCGGTCTTGTCAAGAACCTTGAAAACAAGCTTGGGGGAAAGTAACGTGTGCGGCATCGTAGGAATGGTAGGCAAAGACCTTACAATCAGGAAGTTGGTCGATGCTTTGAAGAAGCTCGAGTACAGGGGATATGATTCGGCCGGTGTCGCCGTGAACAACGGAAATGAATTGAAAGTTATGAAGGCCGTCGGAAAGATCTCCTCTCTTGAGAAGCTTCTGGACGGAGATCTTGATTCGGCCGTTGTACAGGGAATAGCCCATACAAGGTGGGCAACCCACGGAGGACCGTCTGATTTCAACGCTCATCCCCATACTGACTGCACCGGGAAAATTGCGGTTGTACACAACGGGATAATTGAGAACTTCGATGAACTGAGGGTCGAGCTTGAAAAGAAGGGCCACATATTCAAATCGGTAACCGACACGGAGGTAATCGCCCATCTGATTGAAGATCACTATTCGGGCGATATTGTTGCTGCTGTGAGACATATGTTAGTTGATCTGGAAGGCGCATACGCAATTGGCGTCGTCCATCAGGACCATCACGATGTGATAGTGGCAGCGCGCAAAGGCAGTCCTCTTGTTGTGGGGTCGGCAGGACACGGTGGATATCTTGCTTCTGACGTTACTCCCTTGCTCAAGTACCTTCGTGACATCTATTTCGTAGATGACGGAGAATTGGCTATAATTCGGCCGGAGAGCATTAACATAACTAGAATAGACGGGTCTGTCGTCAAGAAGTCTGCAACTAGGATTACCTGGGGCGAGGACTCTGCGGAAAAGGGCGGCTATGCTCATTTCATGCTCAAAGAGATTTTCGAAGAACCACAGACTCTTCGAAACGCTCTTACGGGAAGAATCAAGGCCGGTTCGCCCAATTTCAAAGAAATCGAGCATCTGAAAGATGACATCAAGAAGGCAAGATCTATTACCGTTCTTGCATGCGGAACCAGTTATCATGCGGGACTGGTCTTTCAGAGATTCATTCAGGATTATTCAAACATCCGCGCAGAAGTGGAAGTTGCTTCTGAGTTCCGTTATAGAAGGCTATCAGAGAACTTCGCCGACCTCGTCATTGCGATTTCTCAATCAGGAGAGACTGCAGACACTCTAGAGGGTATCCGAAAGGCGAGAAAGATGGGAGCTAAAGTTGTATCTTTGACAAACGTTGTAGGATCGACGATATCACGAGAAAGCGATGCTGTGATTTATATAAATGCAGGCCCGGAGATAGGTGTGGCGGCAACGAAGACTTATGTGGCGCAGCTCGCAGTACTGATTCTTTTGGGGGCAGGAGTAGCGAAAATTATGGGCTCTAGTGCAACAGATATTGCCATGATCGTGAATGAACTGGAAGGTATGCCCACGATATTTGAGAACACTCTGCCAATAGCGAACGAACAGTGCAGCAGACTTGCAGGAGAGTATTTTGCCTATAAACATTTCATGTACATAGGCAGGGGATACAGTTACGCAACCGCCCTTGAGGGTGCGCTAAAGCTCAAAGAGATCAGTTATATCCATGCTAGCGGCTATCAGGCAGGTGAATTGAAGCACGGACCAATTGCGCTCCTCGAAGATGATTTCCCCGTCTTTGCCATAGTTCCCGAGGATGAATTGAAATCAAAAATGATTTCCAATATTATGGAGACCAAAGCTCGAGATGCGAAGGTCGTAGCCATCTGCTCTGAGAACGACCGGGAAGTTGCAAAGGCAGTGAACAGCCGAATCGAAGTACCTAAAGTCCTGGAACCCTTGTACCCCATAGTTATGTCGCCGTATCTACAGCTCTTCGCATATTACGTCGCCGTGAGGAAGGGTCTAGATCCAGACAAACCCAGGAATCTCGCGAAGAGCGTCACTGTTGAATAGGTTGAACCATGATTATTGCTAGACTCGATTTTCGAAATCATCTCGATTGATTCGTTTTCTCAGGTTTTGAGACGAACGGCGAACCGTCAAAGGATGACCATGATATGAACAGGAGAATCAACTTTGGATAATGTAGTGAAGGAAATTGTAGAGATACTTGATAAAAAGCACGGAGAGGAGATAGTAGTACTCGACATCTCCAAGGTGTCAAATCTTTCAGACTATTTTGTTGTGACAACAGCAAATTCCGATCCACACATGGATGCCCTCAGAGAGGGTATTTTGGAATTTGTTGAAAGGGAAGGTGTTCAGATTATCTTCTACGACAAAGGAAAGGGATATGACTGGATGGTAATCGACGGTGGTTACTTCATCGTCCACATATTCAGTAAGAAGGGAAGAGAGTTCTATTCTCTCGAGGACCTTTGGTTAAACGCAAAGAGATACACATATAGAGATCTCGTCAAAGACGAGGACAACACACGGCAGTAATCGCAATCGATCCCGGTGCCCCCATTGCGGGGGTCGATCGCTTGCAGAGCCGGAGGAAAACCAAAACGGAGGTGTATTTGTGTCGGTAGTATCAATGAAGCAGCTTCTCGAAGCCGGAGTTCACTTCGGTCACAGAACGAGAAGATGGAACCCCAAGATGAAGCCGTATATTTATGGTGAGAGAAAAGGCATCTATATTGTGGATCTCCAGAAGACCTTGAAACTCATCGAAGAAGCTTATGAGCATGTGAGAAATTCTGCTCAGGAAGGCGCAACGTTCCTTTTTGTTGGCACGAAACGGCAGGCTCAGCAAATCGTACAGGAAGAAGCGAAGAGATGTGACTCCTTTTATGTCAACAACCGCTGGCTTGGCGGACTTCTTACGAACTTCACCACCATCAAGAAAAGAATCGAAGCTTTAAAGAACTTCGAAGAAATGGAAGAGTCCGGAAAACTCGCCGCTCTACCCAAGAAAGAGCAGAGCATGATAAACAAAAGGCTCGACAAACTCAGAAAGAATCTCAGCGGTGTCAAGGAAATGCAGAAGCTTCCCGATGTTATCTTCATAGTTGATCCCAAACAGGAAGAGATTGCCGTAGCAGAAGCCAACAAACTCGGCATTAAGGTTATCGGTATCGCAGACACCAACTGTGATCCAGATGTAATTGACTTCATAATCCCCGGAAACGACGATGCCATAAGGGCAATTCAGTTGATCGTTCATACCATGGCCGATGCAATTCTCGAAGGCAGAGAGGGGCTCAATGCCGCTGCTCTCGAAACTAAGAAAGAATCGACTGCCGAAAAAACTGTCGAAGTCTCTTCAGATGAAGAAAAACCTTCGGAAAAAGTAGTCGATGACTCAGATGATTCGGAGGACGAAGAATAATAGAAGCAACTTAAGCCTTATGTAATTCGGGGAGCCGAAAGGCTCCCCGTTTCTCTTGCTAATCAATACTTACATCATAATCTCTGGGGTTCGATAATCATGTCCTCAGCTCTGGAATCAGTCATCATTATCAAATAAGTACGGTTTCATGCTATCAACGTTCTTGATTTTGCGTCCCAGCTTCAAAGCTCAAACTGGACTTCATCCGTCTAGTGCTCTCTCATCATCTCGTGGTTTTTTGCCAGGAGCAAAGAACCTGAACGCACAGCGCCGAAGAACCGCTCTTCTATCTTGATCAGCATCCCCTCTTGAGTGGCTCATCATTACCCACATCATCATCTCTGAAGGTCAATCATTATGCTCTCTGGATCTAGAGTCAGTTATCAGTATCAAATATTGATGGTTCACGTAATCTCTACATCCATGATATTAATTCTCCGCTCGAGCGGGGGAGGACCGCTTGCGGTAGGGAGTTGCTTTTGCGAAGATAGATAATGACCGGTCCCTTTGATCTGTCACGTTTTTCGCTTCCTGTGTTCTGTTATCCCGTAGTGATGCTGTTGGTTCCGCCTTATCTCCTTGATCTTAATAGTCTCGAATATTTTTTTCTCGAAGAGGGGCTTCACGTTGATCTCTCTCGACTTTCCACTCGTTTATTCAGAGGCACACACCACCTTCCTCAAGGACTTGAGATCAGGATCATCTGGAGTCAACCACAGTATTCGTGCAATAACCAGCGTATTAGTGGCACTTAACCCCTTGACTTATGAGTTATGATAAGTTCTTCAAGGGAGGAATAACGAACTCCACTCAGGTTTAACACAACGTCCGTGCAAGAGAGAATTACCGGCATATGAGTGTCGTTGAACTTCCTGACTTGCAAGTAATGATAAGCTTTCTTTTGCGGGAGATATGTAAAGTACGTCCTGGCAATATGAAACTTCTGAAAAACAGGAAAGCCTGATGAAACCATGCTGACTGATCCTGTTTTCCATCGGGCTTGTTTCATCAGTAATGTTCTAAGTTCTGGAAGCCACGCTGCCTAAATCAAATTGAATGTTTTGAGCGTGATATTCAGCATTATTACAAAGAAGACTACAAACAAAGCCCCCATGAGCAGCTTGATCTTTGCAGCTGCCTGAGTCGATGTCATGAACTCCTGTATCCTCTTCGTCGATGAGCTAAAGTAGGCGATCAGTGTGATTGCGATAATCGGAACTGTGAAGCCCAGATTGTAGGTAACCAATAATCCCAGCGCCCTTCCAGACACGCCGGAGCTGTTTATGATATAGACAATCGTGGGTAAATAGACCTGTCCGGTGCACATGAACTCTACAAAGGAAACGAGAATCCCTGTGACCAAAGAAGCGATCCATATCGTCTTCGCCCTTGCGTTCTTTCTAATAATTTCGTGAGTCTTTCTCTTCAAGCCCGCTGACAGTTCTAGAATCGCCTTCTTGCTCTTGTACTTCATCCTGTAGAAATCAACGATGGAAAGAATCGCAAGCGCTCCGGTGAAGATCGCCATAGCCGGATAGAATATGAACTGGAAAATCCTGGAAATACTCTCGATGTAGCCCATGGCTCCGAGAAGCCCGGTTCCCATCAAGAGATAAGCTGCAAATATACCTATGGCAAAAAAGAGACCCGACACTAGGATCTCGTTTCTTCCCCGTCCGACGTAGTACAGATATGAAACAAGAAAAATCAGTACAACAAAAGCACATGGGTTTATTCCGTCAATCAAGCCCGCTCCCAGTACTACAAGGAAACCAAACTGTTCGTACCTATCGGTAAGTCTTTGGCCCACATCTTCGCTCAGAGCATCGATCTCGCCTAGCTTTGCCTCTCTTTCTTCCTGAGAGTAATTCTCCATGCTTTCAAGCAAGGCACCCGGTTCAAGATTTGATGGAGTAAAGGCAGCCTCCCCAATGAAAATCATCGGATAGAGGTCGTATTCACTTTCATCGATTCCATAAACCATCGCGTACTTCAACTTAAGTTCCTGATTCTCGGATTCACTCAACATAAACTTGTTCAGAACGACTTCATCTTCAATTTCGTACTTCAGGCTCTCGATCATCATCTCGGCTTCGAAACATTCCTGACAGGTTGAGACTCCAAAGAAATCGATCACAACAGCCGCATTGAGAGCTCCCGCTAAGAACAGCAAAAAGAGAACTGCTAAGTGCTTCTTCATAAACGGTCTCCTAACGTCTTAATCTGAGTCTGTTCCAAGAGTCTCGTCAAAGCTATAGAAGGTATCGTCCCAGTAATCGAGCGGGCAGATCTCTTCCTCCGAATCAAAGACATTCCCCGATCCCAGGACAGTTCCCTTGAAAGTCGTTCCACCGCAACCGCAGTCAGTGCAGCTCTTTAGATAAAGGTCAAGGCCGTGTCTTGAGTTTTCATAGAATAGATTATCTGTCAGTGTTGCAGTAGAGGTAATATTGATGAGGATGCCGTTGTCTACGTTCTCGGTTATTCTGTTCTCCACCAGTGACCCGATTGAAGTGCTATTGAGAGATACACCAACGCTGTTCCTTCTGAACTCGCAATTCTTCACAAGATAATTCAGACCATTTGAAAAACTCACTCCGGTACCTGTTCTCTCAAATACAGAGTTCCGAATAACCAAATTGGCTTCTCCGTAAGCATAGATTCCTACGAGCCTCGTACTAAGATACTCCTCATTATCGACACCCATGAGACTGGTAATATAGCAGTTAGAAACGGTAAGATTCTTTCCATCGCCACTAAAAGATATAGCAAATCTTCCTCCAGCGATATTTGAGTTTACAATCTCGCCAGATGACCTTGAAACATTGATCGCGGATCCACCCGACTCCAAAGATATGCCATCTATAACGAAGTTTGTCACTCCCCTAATGAATATCGCCGGTGTTTCTATACTGCTTGCCTTTATCAGCACTTCATCCTTCGAGGTACCCATCAAGATAATGTCCTTGCCTATTGTTATGTTCTCCCTGTATTCGCCGGGAAGAATCTTGACAGTATCTCCAGATTGAGCAGCATCTATCGCAGCTTGTATGCTTTCATACTCTCCATTAAGCTTTCCAACTGTAAGCACTCCTTCGGCTCGGTCTGGGGTTTTGACAACAGCTATAGAGAAGTTGCCTACAGAAGCTGCACCTTTTGAATCAAGTGCACGGAAAGATACACTGATCGGCTTTTCCTGAAAAGCCTCGGATTCGTAAGTGAAAATCCCTGAATTGATTTCACCAACACTTTCATCTGCAAGTTCGAAGCTTATCCCATCTCCATCTGGATCATATGCAAACTGCTTAAGGTCAAGAGACAAAACCCTGTGCTCCTGGACCGACTGATCGACAATCTGCACCACTGGGGGATTATTCGTAGTCATGACATTTACTGCAAAAGGAAAACTCCTGGAATTACCGAACTCATCCCTTGCAGTAACTGTTATGAGGTTAGTACCACCATCAGCATACTTCGCGTCAATGTTCATTATTGTGCCGCGTATCCGCGCAAATCCCTCTCTGAAATCACCTGAAAGCTCGTAAGTCAGATTGGATCCCTCTGGATCCAATATTAGGAGATCTAGTGGCAGACTCACGGAATCTCCCTCGACTAAATCAAGATCCGAGATTCCCCCTTCCGGCGGAAAGTTCTTGGCTTCAACTATCACTTCGAAAGATGACGTGATGGGATCTGAACCCTTTGCGAAGGCAGCAATTGAGACTTGATTCGAACCGACCGTTGATGCGTCCGCTTCCAGTTCATATCTACTGCCCACAACTCTACCAACGCCTGAAAGTAAAGAAAAGAAAACTTCTGAGTCTTCACTTCCACCTACATACTTCTTCAGCTCAATTGCCAGATCATCACCCTGACGGATTCTCTGCTCCGGAATATCGAATGCTAGTTTGCTCCCGCAACCGGTAAGAAACAGAACTGAAGCTAAGAAGATCGTGATGGATAAAGTGAGCTTTTTCACACAAATCACCTCTCAAGAGTAAATGGAGCCAATTACGATAAATTATATCACAAAAGAGAGTGGGCAGAATTAAAAAACCCGCGGCTAGGCCGCGGGTCACTTAGTTATAGTCGCTAGTTCCAGCGGAAGACAAACGAAGTAGCTACTACCGTTTCGTTACAACATTCGTCATACGCAACAAGTGTTACTGTAACTGTAGTACCATCAGCAACTGAGTCAAGATCCCATGTTGTGGTTCCTGCAGGTGTGAATGTGATTCCCTGGTCTGAGAATGACGGTGGTACGTACTGCGCTGCCTCGAAGTTCGCCGGTGGGAATACCGTTATGTCAGGTAGTGTCCCGTGGCTCACCCAGATGCTTATCGAGTCAAAGCAGTTGTCCGTCGCATCCCAGGTTATTGTGTCAGGATATTCAAAATCGAATTTACTCACAACTGGCGGCTTGTTGTCTACACTTCCGATTATTTCAGCCTTGGTACTTACGTTACCTGCAGTATCCCATGCGGTCAATGTCGCTATGAGTGTCTCTCCGCAGTCTACCTCGGGTAGCGTCCATGTCAGTACACCACAAAGCGGCACTTCGCATCCACACTCAGCTGTTATCGGTATCCTTGTCAAGCCTGCATACGTGCCAGTTGCCATTGGACTGCTCAGATCAACATATGCAACCGCTATCGTAGTGCAATCTCCGCAGGTCAGACAGTCATCGTCTATACAGTAGTAGAGATCCACAAACGTTGCTCCGCAGGTCTCTTCAAGTGGATCTGCATAGAATTCCAGTTCTGGAGCCTTCGTATCAATCGTGAAGGATGTAGACTCAACCGTTTCTTCACAGCCATACTCGTCTCTTGCTGTGACTGTCAATGTCACATCCGTGCAGTCGATGCCTTCAAGCTCCGAGAGATCCCAGATCAACGAGTGGAAGCCTTCAGTCGTTGTCGCCCAAACTGTCAAACCGTTTGGCAGCGTACCATGGCTAACTTCAAAGACTACCTCATCGAAACACTCGTCAGTCGCTGTCGCTTCAATAGTTACCGTAGCCTGTGTAGTCAAACTCTCGCCCTCACAGAACTTCAATGGTACAAGCTCCAGGTCTGGCAAATCTATTTCTAGCTCTGGCGCTACGTTGTCTATGCTGGTCTCAAGCCAGAGTTCCGCAGCCTTCAGCCCGTTCGGCTCGAAGCAGCAGCAACCGTATCCTAGGAGACCGACTTCAACATCACAGCAATCCACATCCATATCAGAGTAATAGATCCAACCCGAGAAGGTATTAGTTACTGGATCGAAAGCTGCCGTACCACAGACACTTTCACTGTAATACACTTCGGTTCCGTCTGTTGTTATGTAGATTGTCTCGAACTCGCTGAAGTCTCCGCACTGTCTGCTCACGTTGATCTGTCCTATCTCACATGCACTAACATCGCAACCCTGACATGGGAATGAACCATCGGTGATGCTCCATGTAAGAGTAGCTTCCGTTGCGCAGGAAGTTGGCTCATCCAACGTCCAGTCGAGAGTCAATTCGGGCATCTCGTTATCAATCACGATCTCAGCATAATCGCTTACTTCTCCCGTGCACTCGGAGATATCGTCGGCAGTGAATGTCGCCTCGAATGTGTCGCAGTCTATCAAAGGCAGACAGAATGGGATGATGCCGATGGTGTATTGCTGACCATCTACTGCAAATGTATCCCATAGGCTAATATGATAAGGATCATACGTGTATTCGCCGACTGGCCTTTCCATTGCTTCCGTTCCGCACGGGTTGAGCGGGTAGTTTGTAGTCAGAGAAATGTCGCCGAGACAGTTCTCCTCAACTATCCAGAGCAGCATCAGACAAGTTGCATCATCGCAGATATCGAAAACAAATTGACTATCACTATCGAAATCATCGAAATTGAATTCCTCTGTGTTGCCGATTATGTCTTCTGCTGTCATGCTGTCGTCGAATTCAAGTCCGACAATTCCAAGCAGTACACTTGGTGCTGAATTGTCAATCACATTTTCACTGACAAGGATATCGTATCCTACATTTTCGCAGTCGTCCACTGCCCAGGCTTCTGCAACGACGTTCTCACAGTCTACATCTTCGAATATCCAGGTTATCGTTCCGCCGGTCGTCAGAGTTGCTAGGTTTGTACTCCAGCATGTCCCCGTGCCTATTCTCGTATCATCAATGTACGGGAACACAAGGTATCCCTGATCGACACAGATCTGAATTCCATCGAGACATGCATCGCTTGCTTCCCAGCCAAGTACTGCAGAGGTCGCGCATTCTTCAGGTTCTCCACAGTCTGCGAAGAATAGGTCGATCTCAGGATCAACGTTGTCCATCGGATATGGCGATGTCCAGCTCTTTGTCTTCGAGCTCGTTGTTCCATCACAGTCGTCATATGCAGTGATCGTTGCAGTTACTTCTTCACAGTCTATTTCTCCGAGATCCCAGAGTACGTGCCCTTCCATCTTTTCAGGATCGTAGAAGTCAAGTGCCCCATGGCTTACTTCAATCTCGAAGTGTGTGAAGTTGTCTTCATTGTCCACTATTCCCCAGTAGAGTTCTATCCATTCAGAGGAACAATCTGGCGGACACAGGCCGGGGAAGCAGAACGGACCAAAGTCAACCAATGGCGCCGTGTTCGTCCCACATGTCTTAGATGACTCTGAAGTTATACAGAAGTCGTCTTCAACTGCAGCGTAAATTGTGTATTCTTCACCGGATAGTGTTACTGTACCTTCTACTGTCGATTCAGTACCGGAAAGTGCAAACCAGGAACCTGGAGTTAGACCTTCGGGTAGCTCTATCGTGGCTCCAGATGCCCAGATCTTACCCCTCTGGAGACCTATGTTGTCAGAGAAGGTAACTGAGAATGTCGTTTCCGTTACTTCTTCAATGTTTACACAGCAGTTCTCTATCGCTATTTCCGCTTCGGGTTTCTCAAAGTCTATCACTACAGTACATGTAGCATCCAGTTCCACTCCTGTCGGCGTCAAAACCTCCCAGTATAGAGCGGTCTCTCCACTCAGTTCAGGAGTTACCATTCCCTCTTCAATCAGTATCCTTACTTCAAGTGTGTCTTCGTCTGCGTTGAAATCGAAATCTTCATTCGTGAATACCGTCTCGTTGATTGTTAAGGTTATGTCGAACTCGGCAGGATCCGTGGTAAGTAGATTGCTAATGAGTATCCCGGGGTTGTATCCTACAAAGCAAGGATCACATGGATTCTCGCATTCGCAGGGGAGACACTCGATTTCTGGATCCGTGTCTTCGACAAAGTCGCAGTCAAGAACTTCCCAGTCTTCGATTCCACATGATACGCATCCAAGCGCCCCACATTCCGGTGTGAATAGTAGAACCAGAAGTTTGTAGGTTACTCCCGCATCCATAAGTGGTTTCAAATCCGGAAGCTCGACTTCTACCTCTTCGAGAACCGCTGAATCGGCTACGAAAACTTCCTCAGCAATCATTGTTCCATTAGTAAGCATCTCATCAAGCGTTCCAGTGTAGGTCGATTCAACAAGGTAGACTCTAACCGTTGTCTTAGAGTCAAAGAAAATCGTCGCCTCGACTACTCCAGGTTCTCCATCTCCAATAACGCAAAGACCGTCTACAACCTTTATCTGGCTCTCTTCAGATTCAACGATGCCAGCATCTTCGATGTAAGACAGTTCGTATTTAACGTAGAAGGAGATTGTGTCGCTTGAGAAATTACCTTCAGTGTCAGTCGCACCCACGGTGATATCGTACTTACCACCGGGAATCGGATTGTCGATGTTGTCCTTCAGGATCGTGTCGGATACTGTGTAGATCCATGGGGCTCCCCAGTTGTCTTCAGGTATCATAACTGAGTAAGAAAGACCACTGACTGCATGTGTGACGCTGTACTCGGCTTCTACCAGGTCGCTGTCTGGATCGTCAACCTTTACCTGAAATCTTATCTCAAGATTCTCGGTACAAGGCTGCAATACCATGAAATCATCCGTGGTAAAGCTAAGGTTGGTGATCTTCGGAGGCAATCCCACTTCTTCAAAAATCGCCTCGACGGCCTTGTCAGCATCCATGGTTAAGGTTCCTGGGTTGTCTGTTACGTCTGTCCCATTAACAACCCACTTGACAAACTTCCAACCCGCTGCCGGAGTTGCTGTTAGCTCAACTTCCGTTCCTTCTTCATACTTTCCGTCAGCAGAAGCTGGATCGGCTACAACGGTTCCCTCACCGGTCTTTGTAATTGTAAGAGTATACTCAACAATTGGTGGTTCCTCTTCCTCAAAGACCGCTTCAACAGTTTTGTCGGCATCCATCGTGACTACTCCAGGATTGTCTGTCACGTCTGTTTCGCCAACCACCCACTTAACAAATTGCCATCCTGCATCTGCCACGGCCGTCAATGTTACTTCCGTCCCCGCCGTGTACTTGCCGCTTGTGTTGGGTGCAGGATCGGCAGTAACGTTTCCATTGCCAGTCTTCGTAATCGTCAATGCATATTCAGCCGGTGGCTTGGGACAGCCAGTCAGCATGAATACGAGGAGTACAATCGCTAGCAATGTGGTTAATTTCAAGAGTTTCTTTGCCACTGCACACACCCCCTATAAGGCGTTTGGTTGTGAATATTTTCTTCTTCACATAGCTTAGAGTTTATCAACCTTAAGAACATCCTTGATTATATATAAATGTGCCTCGACAATCCAAAAAAATTCAGTACCAATCCCCTCTATTAACCCGCTTCCTCTACCTTCTGCAGCTCCCCAAAACTAAAACAGTCTCCCATCTTTGATTATTATACACTATTGAATTCAAAAACACTCCCTGAACTGGGAACACCTGATCATCTTCTCTGCAATGCGACATCAATTAGAGCAACTGTGGGAAACGCAGTTACCGAATGATACTCGTTATGCGGGGTCACTATAAAAGCTGCGAACTTTACAATGAGCCCGACCCTCTCAGCTAACCACAAACTCCAGAGATCGGTAGAGCGATAGATCCGTCCATTTATAATTAGTGCCTGGTTGCTCCTCACTCAGCTACAGTTTATTTTCAAATACTTATCGCCTCAAGCTCAGGCTAGTTTAACAATCAAAGTTGACTTTCTATCTACTTTGATTGTCCTCAGCACTTATCTCTACATGTGCTCCTAATAACATAAGCATCCTCTTGCCCAAAGTTTCATCAAAAGAAAAACCCGCGGCTAAGCCGCGGGTAATATTGAGTTGCTTATTGATCAATCCTCGGCCTAATTTATCGGGCTCCAGATGAAACTAGTAGATACCACAGTCTCGTTGCAGCAGTCATCGTATGCTGCCAGCCACATCGTGACTGTTGCCTCAACAGCAAGACTGGTCAGATCCCATGTTGTTGTTCCTGCCGGTGTGAATGTGATTCCCTGGTCTGAGAATGACGGTGGTACGTACTGCGCTGCCTCGAAGTTCGCCGGTGGGAATACCGTTATGTCAGGCAGTGTCCCGTGGCTCACCCAGATGCTTATCGAGTCAAAGCAGTTGTCCGTCGCATCCCAGGTTATTGTGCCAGGATATTCAAAATCGAATACACTCACAACTGGTGGCTTGTTATCTACACTTCCAATTACTAGAGGCTTGGAGCTTACGTTTCCTGCAGTATCCCATGCAGTCAATGTCGCTACTAGCGTCTCTCCACAATCAACCTCCGGTAACGTCCATGTAAGTACACCACAAAGCGGTACTTCGCATCCACACTCAGCTGTTATCGGTATCCTTGTCAAGCCTGCATACGTGCCAGTTGCCATTGGACTGCTCAGATCAATATATGCAACCGCTATCGTCGTACAATCTCCGCAGGTCAGACAGTCATCGTCTATGCAGTAGTAGAGATCCACAAACGTTGCTCCGCAGGTCTCTTCAAGTGGGTCTGCATAGAACTCTAGCTCAGGAGCCTTCGTATCGATCGTGAAGGATGTGGACTCAACTGTCTCTTCACAGCCATACTCGTCTCTTGCTGTTACTGTCAATGTCACATCCGTGCAATCGATGCCTTCAAGCTCTGAGAGATCCCAGATAAGCGAGTGGAAGCCTTCAGTCGTTGTCGCCCAAACCGTTGAATCGTTTGGCAACGTCCCGTGGCTAACTTCAAAGACTACTTCATCGAAACACTCGTCAGTAGCTGTCGCTTCAATAGTTACCGTAGCCTGTGTAGTCAAACTCTCGCCTTCACAGAACTTCAACGCTACAAGCTCCAGGTCTGGTAGATCTATCTCTAGCTCTGGCGCTACGTTGTCAACTCCGGTACTCAGAATCTCAACGACAGGCTCAAGGTCATATTCACCACAACAACAGCCCCAGGCCGCGAGTTCAACTTCAACATCTACACAGTCGAGACCGTACTGATCAACGTACGTGATCGTTCCGGAAACTGTCTCACCGTTGAATTCAATCTCGAGATCCCAAGGATCAGAACCATTAATCTCTGACGACACAAGAACATGATTTGTGCAAGGTTCGTACCACGCACTGTCACCATCTACGACTATGCTTACACATTCTACGGGCTCACCGTCTAAATAGGCAGCGATTTCACCAACTACGCAGCCCTCGAGACAGTCCTCGCACGGGAATGAACCGTCGGTAATGCTCCACGTAAGCGTCGCTTCCGTTGCGCAGGAAGTGGGTTCATCAAGAGTCCAATCAAGTTCGATCTCAGGCAGCTTATTGTCGATCGTCATCGAAGCGAACTTACTGACTTCTTCCGTGCACTCGGAGATATCGTCGGCAGTGAATGTCGCCTCGAATGTGTCGCAGTCTATCAAAGGCAGACAATAAGGAATAATACCAATGGTGTACTCGTACCCGAACTTACCGGTGAAAGTATCCCAAATGCTTATGTGGTAAGGATCATACGTGTATTCGCCGACCGGCCTTTCCATTGCTTCCGTTCCGCACGGGTTGAGCGGGTAGTTTGTAGTCAGAGAAATGTCGCCGAGACAGTTCTCTCCAACTATCCAGACCAGCATCAGACAATTGGCATCCGTACAAGTTTCACCCTTGAGGAATCTGCCTTCGTCAAACTCATCGATATCGAATTCCTCCAGATTGCCTACCACATCTTCCGCAACCAGATCACCGTTGAACTTGGCCTCGAACGCACCAAATAGAACCCTAGGAGCAGCGTTGTCAATCACGTTTTCACTGACAAGCTCGTCAAATCCTTCGTTTCCGCATGTATCTACAGCCCATGCTGCTGCATTCAGATTCTCGCAGTCGACCCATGGGAATACCCATGTTATCGTTCCGCCGGTAGTCAGGGTTGCTAGGTCTGTACTCCAACACTTTTTGCCGATCTCATCAGTTAAGGAGTACTCATTAGGTATAAGGTATCCCTGATCGACACAGATCTGAATTCCATCGAGACATGCATCGCTTGCTTCCCAGCCAAGTACTGCAGAGGTCGCGCATTCTTCAGGTTCTCCACAGTCTGCGAAGAATAGGTCGATCTCAGGATCAACGTTGTCCATCGGATATGGCGATGTCCAGCTCTTTGTCTTCGAGCTCGTTGTTCCATCACAGTCGTCATATGCAGTGATCGTTGCAGTTACTTCTTCACAGTCTATTTCTCCGAGATCCCAGAGTACGTGCCCTTCCATCTTTTCAGGATCGTAGAAGTCAAGTGCCCCATGGCTTACTTCAATCTCGAAGTGTGTGAAGTTGTCTTCATTGTCCACTATTCCCCAGTAGAGTTCTATCCATTCAGAGGAACAATCTGGCGGACACAGGCCGGGGAAGCAGAACGGACCAAAGTCAACCAATGGCGCCGTGTTCGTCCCACATGTCTTAGATGACTCTGAAGTTATACAGAAGTCGTCTTCAACTGCAGCGTAAATTGTGTATTCTTCACCGGATAGTGTTACTGTACCTTCTACTGTCGATTCAGTACCGGAAAGTGCAAACCAGGAACCTGGAGTTAGACCTTCGGGTAGCTCTATCGTGGCTCCAGATGCCCAGATCTTACCCCTCTGGAGACCTATGTTGTCAGAGAAGGTAACTGAGAATGTCGTTTCCGTTACTTCTTCAATGTTTACACAGCAGTTCTCTATCGCTATTTCCGCTTCGGGTTTCTCAAAGTCTATCACTACAGTACATGTAGCATCCAGTTCCACTCCTGTCGGCGTCAAAACCTCCCAGTATAGAGCGGTCTCTCCACTCAGTTCAGGAGTTACCATTCCCTCTTCAATCAGTATCCTTACTTCAAGTGTGTCTTCGTCTGCGTTGAAATCGAAATCTTCATTCGTGAATACCGTCTCGTTGATTGTTAAGGTTATGTCGAACTCGGCAGGATCCGTGGTAAGTAGATTGCTAATGAGTATCCCGGGGTTGTATCCTACAAAGCAAGGATCACATGGATTCTCGCATTCGCAGGGGAGACACTCGATTTCTGGATCCGTGTCTTCGACAAAGTCGCAGTCAAGAACTTCCCAGTCTTCGATTCCACATGATACGCATCCAAGCGCCCCACATTCCGGTGTGAATAGTAGAACCAGAAGTTTGTAGGTTACTCCCGCATCCATAAGTGGTTTCAAATCCGGAAGCTCGACTTCTACCTCTTCGAGAACCGCTGAATCGGCTACGAAAACTTCCTCAGCAATCATTGTTCCATTAGTAAGCATCTCATCAAGCGTTCCAGTGTAGGTCGATTCAACAAGGTAGACTCTAACCGTTGTCTTAGAGTCAAAGAAAATCGTCGCCTCGACTACTCCAGGTTCTCCATCTCCAATAACGCAAAGACCGTCTACAACCTTTATCTGGCTCTCTTCAGATTCAACGATGCCAGCATCTTCGATGTAAGACAGTTCGTATTTAACGTAGAAGGAGATTGTGTCGCTTGAGAAATTACCTTCAGTGTCAGTCGCACCCACGGTGATATCGTACTTACCACCGGGAATCGGATTGTCGATGTTGTCCTTCAGGATCGTGTCGGATACTGTGTAGATCCATGGGGCTCCCCAGTTGTCTTCAGGTATCATAACTGAGTAAGAAAGACCACTGACTGCATGTGTGACGCTGTACTCGGCTTCTACCAGGTCGCTGTCTGGATCGTCAACCTTTACCTGAAATCTTATCTCAAGATTCTCGGTACAAGGCTGCAATACCATGAAATCATCCGTGGTAAAGCTAAGGTTGGTGATCTTCGGAGGCAATCCCACTTCTTCAAAAATCGCCTCGACGGCCTTGTCAGCATCCATGGTTAAGGTTCCTGGGTTGTCTGTTACGTCTGTCCCATTAACAACCCACTTGACAAACTTCCAACCCGCTGCCGGAGTTGCTGTTAGCTCAACTTCCGTTCCTTCTTCATACTTTCCGTCAGCAGAAGCTGGATCGGCTACAACGGTTCCCTCACCGGTCTTTGTAATTGTAAGAGTATACTCAACAATTGGTGGTTCCTCTTCCTCAAAGACCGCTTCAACAGTTTTGTCGGCATCCATCGTGACTACTCCAGGATTGTCTGTCACGTCTGTTTCGCCAACCACCCACTTAACAAATTGCCATCCTGCATCTGCCACGGCCGTCAATGTTACTTCCGTCCCCGCCGTGTACTTGCCGCTTGTGTTGGGTGCAGGATCGGCAGTAACGTTTCCATTGCCAGTCTTCGTAATCGTCAATGCATATTCAGCCGGTGGCTTGGGACAGCCAGTCAGCATGAATACGAGGAGTACAATCGCTAGCAATGTGGTTAATTTCAAGAGTTTCTTTGCCACTGCACACACCCCCTATAAGGCGTTTGGTTGTGAATATTTTCTTCTTCACATAGCTTAGAGTTTATCAACCTTAAGAACATCCTTGATTATATATAAATGTGCCTCGACAATCCAAAAAAATTCAGTACCAATCCCCTCTATTAACCCGCTTCCTCTACCTTCTGCAGCTCCCCAAAACTAAAACAGTCTCCCATCTTTGATTATCAATAGTACACCAAACACCGCTTTGAGAAACTCGTCTGCGTTAATTCTACCACTTACATTAAACCAATGTCAACTATTTTCGCGCATAATAGCGCATCAAGCAGTACTCATAGAACCTTCTTTGAGCAAAAGGGATCCATAAATGCACACAATTTATTCTACCAAATGAATCTTACATATAGATACAACCTGACCAGCTACAAAATCCTGTCAAATAATCGACCATTCAAGACGGAGCAAACTCGAATGGCAGAGAGCCTTCCGCTCTGAGCCGACTTATCCAGAAATCGCCCAACGATATTGACTGAACTCAGTTCTACAATTGCAGAGAAAAATCCGCTTTCAAAGCTGGAATCCAACTACTCGCCGGGTCTGTTGTCATCGTAGCCAACAATTGTGTTTGCATGATTTGTGCTTACTACTGTATAGTTGGTGGAATTCCAAACATCATTCACACTGAGGGAGGTGTATCTATTGGCATCTATAGAAATCGATACGAGCCAGCCGGAAGCTATGTATGACTTCAGTGTCTGAATGTCACGATCGTTTTCCACTCTGATAACCAAATTGCTTAGAGCATTTCCATTTCTGTACTTGGGAGCTTCTCTCCATGCATCTTCTTCTGGCCACGAAGTAGAATCAGAAACGTCATAAGGCATCATTGCCCAACTCGATATTCCAATGTTTCCTATTACGTTTTGAGCATCGACATAAGAAGAACCCTTATCAAATCCATCGTTTATTAGATGATACACAAAATCCGGACTCATTATCTTGTTCAAAAAGGAAGAAGTTGGTGCACCGCCTGACCATTCTGCATTCGTCATGTTCCAACCGTTGTCCCTCGCTTCATAAAATGTTGCTGTGTAGTAGCCTTGAGAGAAGGCAACGCAAGAACCCTCGCTTCCCTGATCTCCAATAGGGGGAAAGTAAATCGAACTGGAATTATCAAATGCTAGAGGCAAGGACGCCCCGTCAACAAATTCCCCGGGTAGAGAACATTGATTTCCAATAATTGTCCATTGCTCATTCGATGGAGGCATAAGTCCGGTACCAAAACCCATGACTATCTGGTTATAGTCCCTACTCTCTTCGCAGATTCCTAGATCAGATTTCATCTCCTCAAGGAATTCATTTGGAATTCCTTTATTAGAATCATTCTGAGAAAGAAACCGAATACTGGCCGCGCTTCCCGAAATTCCTGCTATTCTTGCCAGCACAGGCAGATCATTGATCGTGTTCACAGGAGTATCACTAGAAACATATCTGGATGCAAGAGTGCCCGAATAGTAGTCATCGTAAATCTCAATCGCGAAGTAATTCACTGTTCCGGTGAGTGAGGTCTTTGACTTGTCTACTATTTTCAAATAAAGGGCTTCCTCAGAAAACGGCAGGAATTCGGTGATATCGAGAACCATTTTGTTGTCGGGGAAGGGTAGCTCTCCTCCCCTATGACTTGTATCATCAAATCGCTTCTCGTCCCTCGGATTTGAAGGCTCGCCTACCCCAACGAAGATCTCACAATCATCCCTAACTGGATGATCAATCTCAAAGATAGCTATAGCTTTCGGGAGATAATTGTCTTTCGGTGAGGTCAAGAAGCAGTAAACACGGTTCTTCTTCATTGCTTCATAGGTAATATAAAGAAATCCATCAGGAATATTCTCCCAGCTTCCTATTCCCCAGGAGTTGGCGACCTTGAATGCTCCAAATTCTGAAGGCTCTTCATAATTAAATTCCCACCATATGGTCATAGAATAAGCTCCCGTATTGTCCCTTGCTCTTACCTCTAGAACGTGATCTCCTTCAGAATAATCTCTCCACTCGTAAACATCATTTATTTTATTGCTAGTCCATGAAGTACCGTCTTCTCTTACCAGATACTCTACGATCTCTCCATCCGGATCATTCCCTCTCCATGTGAAGATCGCTGATCTGTTGTGAATCGTCCCGGAGGGACCGTCCACCTTTGTCAGGATCGGTGCCTCGTTTGCCGAATAGACTTCCACAGAAAACGTGCATACATCTGTCGCTCCCTTACTATCTTCAACCTCAATCGAAACCTCGTTAATCCCTATGTCACGCGCACCTGTCAAGAACCTGTAGTAATTTCCGGTGATGTAACCTTTCCCATAAACGACTCTATAAAAATACTCATCGCTGATATCAGGGTCTTCCGTGTGATCAAGAAGACTTATAATCAAAGTCTCGCCCGCACTAACACTCTGATCCGGTATGGAAACAACTGGAGGTCTGTTCACATCAAGAACCATTATCGAAAATGTGCATACAGACTTACCCCCGTTTTCGTCACCAGCTTCAACAGTGACATTATGAACTACACTTTCTGTCGCAAGATCAGTCGAAAAAACTGCTTCCATTACATCGTAATCCGGAGCGTATTGATAATTCTCACCGACAACTGATCCTACTCCTTCAACAAGCTTGAAAAACAAATGATCCCCATCCGGATCACTGGCATATTTCAAGAGATCAATCGTCAAAATCTTACCTTCCTCAACAACCTGATCCGGTATCACTATCACTGGAATTCTATTTGATGGTTCGTATGTAAACCTCCATGATATGACGTCTGAATACGCCCCTTTATCATCCAAAGCCTTGACTTCCAGCATGTGTTGAGATCCTTCATAATCGTCCCATACAAGAGAAGTGTCTAATCCAATGTCTATCCAAGCCTCTTCATCTTTTCTATACATATAGACAAATGCATTATCATCTGGATCCTCACCTATCCAGGAAAATACACTAACTGTTGCATTAATTAATGTTTCCGGCCCGTCAATTTTCGTGAGAATTGGAGGTCTATTCACGTCCTTCACAAAAATCCTAAATGTAGCTTCCTCGGAGTAACCTGCCTTGCCGATAGCCTTAATAGAACACTTCTTCTCACCAGCATCCGAAAAAGTTGGACTGTAAAGGAAAGAATTGTCTACAACAGAGCCGACACCAGAGATCTTCTCAAAAGTCAGTACTTCAACATCGTAATTCGATACGTAATCAACCAGATCAAATTGAAGTGTCCGACCTTCATCCACGGAAAGATCTGGTATTTTGAAGATCATGTTCCGGTTAGTGCCGGGACATCCAGAGAAAAATAGCACCAACACAGAGATCAATGACATGAAGACTATTCTTTTCATTATATATAGGTCGGCCTCCGTTTATCCTAAGAGAAGAACCATCAGAGATACTTGCCAAAATAATGATAACAAATTAGGCACAGAAGAAGCAATCGAACATAATCCAGTATGCACAATATAATCACTGATCAGTCGAGCCTAGATATGCTTTTTTTGTCAGTCCAATGATTGGGACTTTTACATTTCCCGATTGCAGAAGTGAGCCTCAAAAATTGCAGAGAAAATCCTGGGAAGAACACATAGGAAATATGAGTCGGCTTATGTGCAGATCATTTTGATCTAGTTTCTCATTAAGGATTTCCGTTCATTGTGGGTTCTGGAAAAACAGCTCTGCTTCTCCCGACGTCACTCAACATAAACTATCAGATTCACGCATCCGTCATCAAAAATCCTTACGAAATCAGCGCTTGAGTTGTCGAAATCCAGTAACCTAGAATAGACACGAGTGCATGAAATTACATAAATGATTCCATCATTCGTTTATAATAATACATTTTTACTCATCTGCTACCTTTTGGAAGGCTCAACTAGAAACGATTTCCGACTCCAACAGGTTATTACTGGCTTTCTTAGCTACTTAAGAGCAACAGTTGTGATGCATTAAACGACGGTAGTTCACTCACAGTTTACGTTACATGTCTATCAATTGTTACTTCTGTTCTCAGTCAAACGGCTGGTATTTTCAGTGCGTTGGAATATAATTGGTCTAAGTAAGACTTATTATTCTTAATCTATTTGAGTTTTTTGGGGTGGAAGAGTATAGGAGGTATGGGTTATGAGAAAATTGTCTTTTACGCTGCTGGTGATTTCTACGATCTTGATAATCTCAAGCTGTATGGTTCCAAAATCTGAAGTAAGAGAGCTAATTCCGCCCGACAATATTCCCGAGGAAGTCACATTTGCTACACAAGGGGTCAATGGAGTCTATACTTCTGACCTGATAGTAGGATATGACACTGTTATAGGTACAATTGAATATTGGGTGGATAGCGAGAATAGTCTGTTATATGTTGATTTCTTCGCTACAGAAAACGGATGGAAATTGACCGAGACAAGAGTTGCGACAGCTCTTGATCTCTCGGATCTTCCTAGAAATCCACAGACTGGGCGTCTGGATCCAAAATTATACCCGAACTTTAATGTTCACAATCCTGCGGAAAGCACATCAGGCTTTGTTCTGCCTTTGGGTTCATTCGTGCCTGGAACTAAGACCCTGATATATTTCTCTGCCTATGCGGAAGCTTTGAGAAATGGTTCCCTGAGCTATTCTGAAGTCGGTTATACAGCTCCCTGTATTTATTACGCTATTATTTACACCGAGCCTGTAGTTGAACTCAGACCAATTCTCAATGTCGATGTATCAGGAGAGATCGAGTTATCCAGAGTTAAGGAATATGACTGGATGATCTCTAAAGATGCATCTCCAGTTGCGATTGTGGATCTGGAACAGGGTGAAGACGCGCCTGTCGATTACACATTGACTGCAACAAGGCTTACCCCCACTTCGACTGACACCTATACCCTTTCCGGACTGGCGACGGTGACAAATCATGGCTCTCTTCAGGCCGAAGAAGTTGGTTTGAAAGTGTATCTTCTTGGGAAAAACGGTGGCGATTGGACTGAGATAGCTAGCAGTACCCTTATAGAAACGTCTACTGGCGTCACAATTGCTGCGAGCGATCTGGTTGGTATTGGTAAACCTTTTTCGTTTACATTCGATCCTCAGACGTACGGTACCTTCAGAATTCTAGCCGAAGCCGAAGACAACTGGCCCGAACTTGTCGACGACTATGAAGATCTCTCTCTGCCAAGTTCACCTTCAACTGAGACAGTAATAGATGAGAGTGCTTCGATAGTCGATATGCCGGTCAATCTTCTCGAATTTGAAGGTGAGGGCTTTTCTGTAAACCATGCCGACACGTGGCCCTGGTCTGTATCTCCCTGGGAGCTGAACGACGTTCCGGGGGGGAGCAAGACATATTCAATCATAATCAAGAATGTTAGTGCACCTAAGGGAGATTATTCTCTGACTAACGTTGCGACTCTTACGGAAAATGATACCGGTCAAGAGAGAGTAGATAATGCTAGAGTGCTTGTGTCTACGCCTCAGCCCGTAATAGAAGAACCATCCATGGATGTGACAGTCGATTCAACGATAACCTGGGTAAAGACTCTCGAGTATGACTGGAGTATAGAAAAGGAGGCAACTCCAACATCTATCACCCTTGCCCAGGGTAGTTCGAAGGATATAGACTACACTCTCGTTATTACTAGAGAGAGCGGTCAGGCAACCTATACTTACACGATTTCCGGTACTGTCACCGTTTCAAATACAGGTAACATAGGGCTCACGAACATCGCAGGCTCTGTTTCTTTGAACGGCTATTCGGGAAAGGAAAGCTCCTTTGGTCCTACCAATCTTGCGGTTGGTGGAAGTGAAGACTTCACCTTCTCCTTCACTGTCGAAAGCGCTACTCCGATTTCCGGGTTCACAGTGGATGCAACTGCAGATTCGAATGAAACCGATCCCGACACCGACAGTGATACCCAATCTACACCTGCAGATCCCGTGAGTATCAATGAAATAGATGAGACCGCAGATGTAATAGATGAAGTTACCGGTAGCCTTCCTTCTGGGTTTGGCACTTCATTCACTGTCGATCCGAGAGAATGGACAAATCTTACCGGTGATGCTACGTACACCTATACAGTAACAATTACCAATAACGATTCCACAGTCGGTGGGACTCTAACAAATACCGCCACAGTAACTGAAGACGATACCGGTGAATACGATTATGACGATGAAGAAGTGGATGTTAATGTTCCTGGCTTTAATGTCACAGTCGATTCAACGGTAACCTGGGTAAAGACTCTCGAGTATGACTGGAGTATAGAAAAGGAGGCAACTCCAACATCTATCACCCTTGCCCAGGGCAGTTCGAAGGATATAGACTACACTCTCGTTATTACTAGAGAGAGTGGTCAGGCAACTTATACTTACACGATTTCAGGTACTGTCACAGTATCCAATAGTGGAGAGACTCCATTGACCGGTGTCGGTGGTAAGGTTACACTCGTTGGATACGGAAAGGAAAGCTCCTTTGGTCCTGTTCCTCTTGCGGTTGGTGGAAGTGAAGACTTCACCTTCTCCTTCACTGTCGAAAGCGCTACTCCGATTTCCGGATTCACAGTGGATGCAACTGCAGATTCGAATGAAACCGGTCCTGACAGCGACAGCGATACCCAGTCTACACCTGCAGATCCTTTGAGTATCAATGAAATAGATGAGACCGCAGATGTAATAGATGAAGTTACCGGTAGCCTTCCTTCTGGGTTTGGCACTTCATTCACTGTCGATCCGAGAGAATGGACAAATCTTACCGGTGATGCTACGTACACCTATACAGTAACAATTACCAATAACGATTCCACAGTCGGTGGGACTCTAACAAATACCGCCACAGTAACTGAAGACGATACCGGTGAATACGATTATGACGATGAAGAAGTGGATGTTAATGTTCCTGGCTTTAATGTCACAGTCGATTCAACGGTAACCTGGGTAAAGACTCTCGAGTATGACTGGAGTATAGAAAAGGAGGCAACTCCAACATCTATCACCCTTGCCCAGGGCAGTTCGAAGGATATAGACTACACTCTCGTTATTACTAGAGAGAGTGGTCAGGCAACTTATACTTACACGATTTCAGGTACTGTCACAGTATCCAATAGTGGAGAGACTCCATTGACCGGTGTCGGTGGTAAGGTTACACTCGTTGGATACGGAAAGGAAAGCTCCTTTGGTCCTACCAATCTTGCAGTTGGTGGAAGTGAAGGCTTCACATTCTCCTTCACTGTCGAAAGCGCCACTCCGATTTCCGGATTCACAGTGGATGCAACTGCAGATTCGAATGAAACCGATCCCGACACCGACAGTGATACCCAATCTACACCTGCAGATCCCGTGAGTATCAATGAAATAGATGAGACCGCAGATGTGATAGATGAAGTTACCGGTAGCCTTCCTTCTGGATTTGGCACTTCATTCAGTGTAGATCAAAGAGAATGGACAGATCTTACCGGTGATGCTACTTATACCTATACAGTAACAATTACCAATAACAATTCTACTGTCGGTGGGACTCTAACAAATACCGCCACAGTAACTGAGGACGATACCGGCGAATACGATTATGACGATGAAGAAGTGGATGTTAATGTTCCAAGCTTGAACGTCACAGTCGATTCAACGATAACCTGGGTAAAGACTCTTGAGTATGACTGGACTATAGAAAAGGAGGCAACTCCAACCTTAGTTACGCTAGGAATAGGAGAGGAATCTTCTATCCTGTACACAATAGCAACTGTAAGAAGTCCAGGAGATGCCACTTACACATACACAATTTCTGGAACAGTTACGGTCACTAACATTGGTGAAACTCCTTTGACAAATGTTGAAGGTGATGTTTCTCTCGTTGGTTTCTCAGGAAAGACGAGCTCTTTCGGACCTAGTTCGCTTGCATTGGGAGGAAGCCAAGACATTACCTTCTCATTTACTGTCGAAAGCAGCACTCCAGTATCCAGCTTCCAGGTGAGCGCAAATGTAGATTCCGCTGAGACCGGTCCTGATTCAGACAGCGATACACAATCAGCACCTGTAGATCCATTAGCTGTAATTGAGATTGATGAGATGGCCGATCTTGAAGACTTAATTACCAATGTACCGGCAGGGTTCTCTATCAATCCTTCCACACTCAACAGAAGCTGGCCCGATCTATCAGATTCGGCTACAAAGACTTACTCATTGGTTTTGAAGAATGAAAGTGCTCTGCCTTCGGGTAGTCCTTACTTCTTGACCAACACAGCTACAGTTACCGAAGACGATACTGGCGAATACGATTACGACGATGCGGAAGTTAAGATTGTTGTTCCCGAGCCAGGACTTAATGCTGCGGTGGAGGCAAGTGTATCTAGAGAAGACAAGGTTGAGTATGACTGGACTATAGAAAAGAGTGCCAGTCCGACATTGGTAACCCTCGGTATAGGTGAAGAAGTTCCTATAGATTACACGATAGAAGTTACCAGAGAACCATGGGAAACCGTAGATAGCACCTACACAATAACCGTGACTGCCAAGGTCAAGAACAATGGCCCGGGCTCCGCTCTCGGCGTAAAGATAGTTCTCAAGATCACTGAGACAGGTGATGAGGTTACTCTTGCAGACGGTATCACCATGATCGAAGGCGAAGAAAAGACCTACAATAAGACTTTCACAACGAAAACCTACAGTCCTAGCTACACCGCTGTACTGACTGTAACTTCAACCAATGATGGCAGTCCTTCAGATGATGATACAGCCAGCACTCCATCTGATCTGAACATCGTCGAGTATGTGGATGAGACGGCCGATCTTGAAGACTTAATTACCAATGTACCGGCAGGGTTCTCTATCAATCCTTCCACACTCAACAGAAGCTGGCCCGATCTATCAGATTCGGCTACAAAGACTTACTCATTGGTTCTAAGAAATGTAAGTGCTACTTCAGGTACATATTACCTAACAAACATCGCTACAGTTACTGAGAATGACACGAGCGAGGAGAATTCTGACGATGCTGTGGTGACAATTACTGTTCAAGGAGAATCTTGGAGTGGAGACACCGCATGGGGAGGTAATTACCTGGTGACAAGCGGTGCTGCATGGTGGTATTACTTTGACACCGAAGGTCCTGCGACCCAGGCGATCTATGCCGGTCAAAATCTAGTCGATGGAGCCTCAGTTACGTATGATCAGAACAGCGGCGCCATTACCATCGTTCTCGGACCAAATATGCGACTCAAAACTGGTTCTGGTACTGTGAAGATTGCCGGGTACGATGAAGGGGAGTTACCTTCTATAAGACCTGCAATGGGATCATCTAATCCCAACCAGATCTATTCAGGAACTGATTTGGTGATCTCTGTGGACCACTACAGATACTACGCAATTCACCTTGATGTCGAAGTAAAAGACTGAGATCCACAGGATATAACGATATACTTTTCGGAAGCAGATACTAAAAACTAGAAAAGGGCCCTTCTTAAGGGCCCTTATCTTTATTGTTTAACCCGTTATTCCGGCATACTGAATAGTTGATCCCTGATCGCCTGGCTCGGTGTATGAGTCGGAGATGCTCTTGAAGATCGCAGATCCTCCTCTTAGCTCTTTTGACGAGCCCGTGTAAAGCCTCTCGATTATTCCGTCGAAGTCGGAGTCACCCATAAAGCCATACGGGCCTTCGGGGGTCTTGAGATGCAGAGCCAGTCTGAAATCAGTCATGATCTCTCCCAGTGTTTTCGCAATTCCATATTTGGCAAAAGCATTTGTGATAGCTGCCGAATTGTTATTCTTGTCAAGAAGCATGTCTTTGTACACGCTTTCCGTTCCCACCTGAGCTCGTATGTACTGCAGGAAGAGATACGATAGCGCGTAGTTAGATAATGTGTCGTTGTTATCACCCCAGTAAACCAGTGAGTGACCGTTCTGAATATTTGTCGAGGAGTTGTAGTAGGAGATCCTTCTCGTTAGAACCCCGCTATACAGGTGTTCAGCTGCCATCGAGAGTCCTTCATTTATCCAGGAAGGCATTGGGTCTCCGCCTTCTACCAGGTAATTCCTGTTGAAATTCACCATGTGCTGGAACTCATGAGCAAGGGTCGAGTAAGCTCTTGATACGTCTACTGGCTTGTCCTTTGGATAGTACATGGTTGGATAGGTATCTATGTAGAAGATCTCTGACTTATTGGAGCCACTAATATTGAACAAATCTCCCGAAGAGAAATAGCCACCCACATATGCTCCCGTTGTTGCGAAGTTGTCCTGTATGTCGAAGCAGAGAATCTGGACGCAACCATTTCCATCAACATCGGAAGGTGTGTAGAAGTATTCGGTCACAAGAGGATAGATTACATTGTCGAACTCGTTCCCCATTTCTGTAGCTTTCGATTCTGTAATCAGCTCGGTGTTTTCGACCCATACTTCCGAATGCTGTCCTGAATACTGGAGCGTCGCCGTAAGTTGGTAGTACTTGTTAGTCGCGAAATTCAGCACCCAGAATTCTCTTGTATCACCTATACTGGATAACTCGAATGTATCTCCTGGAACTGCAATGTTCTCAGGCAGGGCATCGTATGGTAGAGGAATTTCGGGATTTACCATGAACGCTTCCATCTCAAGACTATCGGAGTGGGTAAATGAAGTTGGAAGGAAATCTTCAGAAAGTGTCCCGGTGAATGCTCTGCTTGTTCCGCTATCACTCTCATTACTGACCAGCAAAACTTCTCCACTGTAAACGGGCCCTACCTTGTCGACCCCGTCAGTCGGAAGGGAATTCTTCGTCGAAAAGCTCCATACAGAGCTTTCAGAAGTAGCTCCCTTGCTGTCTTTTGCGACGATCTTCCAGTAGTATGTGACCCCTTCACTTAAGTTCGCAGACTGCCAGTTATTGGCTAGGATATCTGATGCAACTTTTTCCAGACTTGAAGAAGTACCGAAATAGACGTCAAAAAGAAGAGCATCGCCGTCTGAATCTGAACAAGTCCAGGAAAGCTCTATGGATAACTCCTGATCGACAGAACCACTTGCGGGAGATGGTGTGCCGGGAACGGCTGGTGGATTGTTCTGCTCTGTCACTGTCATGGTAAATCCATCCGTTGCATATCCGCCTCTGCCGTCGTTAACCTTTATTGTGATCTCGTAGGTACCCGCATCCAGTTCACTCGTGTCAACTGAATAGGTTCCGCCTGAAATACTTCCAGGACCCGATAAAAGCGAGTAAGAGAGCGTATCACCATCCACATCTGCCGAATGTTCGCTTAGCAGCAACTCCAAAACTCCGCCCTCGGAAACCTCTCGATCTTCAAGTGAAATCGTTGGAAGTGAATTGTAAACTGCTTCTATTGCGGTCGGCTTATCAACGATGAACTCTATAGTTGAGCTCTCTCCGGCCTTCACTCCGTTGACCGACCAGTAAAGGAAGTTGTAACCTTTCGCTTCTACTGCATTCAATATAACTGTCTCACCATCTGGATACCATCCTGCGCCACCAATCTGAACTATACCGGAGGGTTGGGCCGCTGTCTCGAGTTTGAATTCTTCGTCGAAAGCTGCAGTGAAAGATAGATTGGAGTTTAGCTCTATTGTTCTTATAGTTAAAGCACTTCCGTCATTCCAACCGGAGAAGACATATCTGACATCGTTGCCAACAATCTGTGTTGAAATGTCCTTCTCTTGAGGAGTAATCGTGGATATTGAGTGTGAGGACCCTTCTGCAGCAGTGATCTGGCACGGTGAAACCATTTGATTGCCATCAATTTTGACAAGGAGTGCCTCAGGGGAAGATGAAACTGTCAGAGTCTTGTTGCTAACAACTGCTTCTTCGTAGACTGCAACAATCTTCTTCGGAGAATCAACGGTTATAGATAGCGGATTTCCAACAGCTTTGGTTCCATTCACAGTCCAGGAGACAAATCTATATCCTGAAACCTCAGGCGCTGTTAGAATAAGAGAGTAGCCTTTCTTGTGCCAACCGCTTCCTTCAACCTGAGTGGTTTCCGATGACACCTGCACCAGATACTCCGTACTTGCAATGGCTTCAAGTCTAGTATCTTCAGACACTACAACAGTTCTGGTATTTACAGTTGCTCCATCGGCCCATTTTGAGAAGAGAAATCTTGTATCGTTTCCCGATACTTGTTCATCTTCATCCTTCTCCTGTGAAGCCGGGAAGGAAACCTCGACGGAGGTTCCGCTTTCGAAGACAAAACTCTTCGGAGCGGAATAGGCTTCGTTGTTAAGGCTAAACACGAGACCTTCAGGATTGGACGCTATCTCAAGAGCCGATTCTTCCTTGCTCTTGTAGACCGCTACGATTTTCACAGGTTTCTCAACAACCAGATCGAGACTCTCTCCGTCTACGCGCTCTCCGTTCACTTCCCAATGCGAGAAGGTATAATCGCTTAAATCACTTGACTCATAAGAAATTAAAGAGCCTTTAGGCTTCCAGCCTGCGCCTGTTATTTCATTCAGTCCCTCTGGAAGGGTAGACGTCTCAACAAGGTACTCTACTTCCATATTCGCGGAAATTGATTTATCCGAATCCATCAGTATTGTTACCTGATTGGAAGTAATCGAATCACTCCACTCGCTGAATGTATAACGAGCGTCGCCTCCTGAGACAAAATTCGATTCATCCCTTATCTGTGTAATTGGAATCTCAACGCTCACCGAGCTACCATGTGTGGCCGAAACAGAAGCAGGAGAAATCTTTTCTTCTCCACCGATCTTTACCTCAAGTCCAGAAGGATCTGTATTAACGGAAAGGACATAGCCGATGACTTCATAATGGGCGATGATACTCTTCGGAGAATCAATAATCAGTGAAATACTGTTTCCATCCAGACGCTCTCCGTTCACTTCCCAATGAGAGAATACATAACCGACTGAATCACTTGACTCATAAGAAAAAGAAGAACCTTTGACTTTCCAGCCACTTCCAGGAATCTCTGCAACTCCTTCAGGGAAGGTTGAGGTTTCAACAAGGTATTCCGTTTCTGTAATCACTTTCAATGAGAGGTCGCTCTCCACAGTTAACAACCTGGGATTGTCTGTTTCGAAATCGCTCCACCTTTCAAAACCATAGCGAGTATCTGCTCCTGCCACTAAATCACTTAGGTCTTTTTCTTGCAGGGGAAATCCCAGAGAATATAAAGTACCGCTTTCCGATTCAGTAATGTAGGGTGTAGATACTTCATCGCCCTCCACCGTAATACTTAGTCCAGCCGGTTCTGTCTCAACCTTAAGCGTAATTATCGACTTCAGTTCATAAACCGCTTCGATCTTCGTCGGTCCCTCAAGTTTCAACGACAATTCTCTATCGAGTACCGTTGTCTCATTGACTTTCCATTTGGAAAAGCTGTACTCCCCAATCTCGGCTGGAGCGACAAATGTAAGCAGTGAACCGTTTTCATAAAACCCGCTTCCGTCGATCTCTACGAGGTTCTTTGGATCAGTAGTTACGGAGACTCTCACATTGGTCTTTGTCTTAACGGCTAGTTTCTTGTTGGAATCGCCAGTAATGACTCTCGGATTTGCGATAGATCCATCTGCCCAGCTATCAAACAGCTGAATGGAGTCGACTTCATCTGAAGGTTCTTCATCTATCACCTTAACAATTACCGTCTCTTCAGGTCTGAGGTTTAGAACAAGCGGAGTCTTTTGAAGATCCGAGACCTCGAAATCTGCCTGCTCGATATCTTTCAGCAGAGCAACAGAAATCGGATTGGGTTCTGAAACGACCTCAACGGTAAACATCTGAACCCTGGGCACGCAGCTGCTGAATATCAAGGCTATGGAAAATAAAACGCTTATTAGAATCGTATTCCTGTATCTTCTCATAAAGTTCTCCTCCGAACCGGTGGTGGATTAACCGGGTGTACAGGTCTATTATATACGATTCATACCTAAGTATTACTATATCGATCTATACATAAGATATAATCAAGTGACCCACTTCTCAATTGACATAGTTGAGCTCTTTTTAACTGCCTTATGTCTATATGCACCTTATTAAAGGAAGGACAATTGCGATAGTCTATCGAGAATACGTACGAATGATTTTTTACTCGCGCAAAATTTGCGTGATAAACGAATTCTTTACGCTGTCTTAATCCAGACATAACACAAATAATTTGTCTGTCCTGTGGTTTCATTTTGCTCTGAAAAACACACAAATTGCAGACAATCCGAAGAGAAACAACTGCGAATTTCACATCGGACTATTGATTACTCTTATGTCTAAACACAGAGATGTCCGAGAATTATGGTAGTGCTGAGATTCGAGAAGTGATCGTGCTTCGAAGAACTAGCATTCCAGGAGCGATTCGAAAGATTTTCGGCAAAGATTGTGAGGTGTTGATTGAATCGATTATTCTCGAAGATTTGAAGCTCTTCATTGTGCGAATAGTCTCTGCAAGAGACCGCTAGAACCAACGAACAACATGATTCTAGTGCCGAGTCATCTAACTTTCTGAACTCGCAGCCTAATGAGAAGAATTTAGTGCATCAAAAAGCAATAATGCGGGGACTACTTCACAATATTATGAGGAAAGAACTGACAAGAGTGTATTTCTATCACGGTGCAACTGTCCTCTCTCCGGTCCAAGTGCCAACTTTTTTCGTAAGATTATCAAGGAATATCTCGCCGTCCTCGACAGAGATTTCGCTCTCGAATTCCTTGACATGTCCTACGAAATAGACTGTCCTTTCCTGACCGCCATACGTAACCGTAGCATGCATTACAAGATAGTTTTCGGGTCTTTCGGAGACTGTTCCTTCTACAGGCGCACTGAGGACAAAGTACCATCCGGTACCGCTGAAGATGCTGCCTTCCTGTTTTGTAATGTATAGAGTCCCAGTTCCCGTCAAATCAGTCTCGCCATATACTACTCTACCGTTGAGTGACCAAGTACCTGCAATCTCAACAAAGCCGGCCGGATTAGATTTGAAAATGCAGCCAGACAGCAGAAATACCATTCCTAGAACAAATAACAGAAGTATTCGCTTCAAAATCTCCACCTTCTCTAACGAAGTATCATTGCTTGCTTCCAGACCATGTGCCGACTCTTCTTTCGGGATTCAGAAGATAGATATCCCCTGAAGGCACTTCGGCATACAGCGCATCGCCAACAGTTCTTAGCGCACCTCTCAACCTAACATCGTATGTACTGCCTGAACCTGTGGGATCTTCAACTGTTGCGTCAATTGTCATCATAAGATTATCGAAATCAAAACTGACACTGTTGATCGTTGTGGTCATCTCTGAATGAAGGGGATTTCCACTCTCGTCTTCATAATCTGCCTCAAAATACATCGTCACATTTCCAACCAAGTTGAAATTCGAAGACTGAATAGTTGCAGTACCTTCTCCAGTTGCATCGACCTGTCCGAATGAAGAACTTTCATAGTCAATTGCTCCGGTGAATGTCCAAGTTCCGAGATATGGATTGGCAAATCCGTAGTTGTTGGCGAATACTGCGAAATCAGCAAGAGTTATCGATCCGTCCGGGACTCCAAGAACAGAAAATATCTTCTGCCATATGCCCGAATACTGCTTTTGAGATGCACCTATGTCATACTTCTCATCATATTTGCCCGAACCTGTCGAGAATCCATAGGACGGCGCGAATGATGCAAAGTCTGAAAGCGTGATGAACCCGTCACCGTTATAATCACCTATTAATGCAGGCGAAACAGCTTCCTGAAATGAAAATTGGATCAGGTCCCTATCCAAGATAACGGTATCAAACTCCGAAACAGTTATCATATCAGCACTATTACTGGAAATTCTAAGAACTGGTTTCGCAAAATCGACATCTCTAAACTTTGAGAGAGCGATTTTGGTTCTGTCGGAATCCTGACGAACGATGATCAGAGTATCCTGAAGGGGGGCAATGTCGTCAAGACTCACATCAGAACTGGAAAGCGTAATCTCGAGAGCATCGATTCCCGCTGCAACAAATAGTTCACAGTGATCTGACCGCCTAATCAATTCAAAAATGCTATCACTAATTGGGAAATTTGAATTCATGCACGAGGCCAGAAACACTGCCACCAGTAGAAGAATTATGGAAACTATTAGTGTTCTCTTCATTTCTACCCCCTTAATCGACAGTGACTATCCCGGTGTCTGAAAGGTCAAGTCCTTCAACCTCGGGAATTACATCTGTACTGAAGCTTACGCTACCTTCGCTCAGATACTCAGAAAATTGAATTTCTGTTGTACCCACTTTATCCAGAATGTTGAAGTATATTCTTAAGAGCTCAGTTTCTTGAACCTCTAGATCCTCTAACCCGGCAACGGCCACGTGAATTATTGTGTCCTCCGGTTGTCTTGTTATCATCAATCCCCCTACCAACGATTGGGCAGTTCCGGTACAGGTCATATAACTGTTATCAAATTCGAGAACAACCTCGAAGGCGTTAATCTTGCCCAGATTGTGGCCCTTTACAAGAATCCCTGCAAGACTTCCACTGTTCACGGTAACGTCTACTATCTCGAATGAAGGTCCAGTAACGACTTTTTGTGACGCCTGGCTAATTACAGGATCTCCAATCTTTCCCATAATATCGACCGGGGTGACCTCGAAATATAGATATTTACCCACATCTTGAGCTGTTAGTTTGTAGTCGCTGGAATTGGCCTGAGAAATGGATGATAGACCTGTACCGTCAGGTTTTTCTGAACGATACCATTTGTATTCCGAAGCTCCTTCTTGATCCTGTTCTGGATCGTAGAAGTCATATTCTCCATGCAGTAATTGCCCGCTTGTAGTTTGACCGGTGATTCTGACATTCGAAGCTACTGGCTTCTTGTTTACTCGGGGACACCCGGTAAGTAAAACAATCAGAAGCGCAATAAAGGCAATGTATGCTAATCTTCTCACTAGAATCACCCGCCTAATTTATCGTTATAGTTCCTGGAACCAGCGTGATATCAGGACTCCGGATTTCCTGAGGTGGCTGACTATCGTCGGCAACGGCTGTTTCAACGTAGATCTCGTTGTAGAGATATTTTGTATAGCCTATTGTAGTCTCCCCACTGGCAACTTCTGAGACTGTTATCGTTGCAATCTTCCTTCTAGTGGAAAGATCTATAGGTTGCCCTCCGCCCACAAAATGGATTATTCCATCCGAGAATTTTACCAGATTTTGCAGACTCCAACCGAGTCCCGGATCGTTCGTCATACCGATTATCGAAATCTTTGCAGGATCATAACTCAATACGTATTCAATGGCCGTCACATCGTACGTGAAATTCTCCCCATAAATGTCTATTTGATAGAAGTTGTCGAAGGTTACACTACTTATTTCAATTGTTCCTTTTATCAACTCGAAATTGGCTACAAGTGTTCTATCTCCTGTAGCCGTGAAAGAGTAATCTGCATCTGTACTAACAATCGAACCGCCTTCAGTCCAATTCGAAAACTCATATCCGGTATTCGGAGTTGCTGACAGATTTACCTGCTGACCATGGTCAAATGTTCCACCGCCAGAAGCCGAACCACCTTCAGATGGATTTGCGGACACGGAAATTGAATAACTCTTTAGTTTGAAGGTAGCTGATATTGTATGGTTCGAAGTCACATTAGTGAATGTGTGATTGGTTACTGCACCAACCGTGACTCCATCAACTCTCACATCTTCAATATCGTAACCCACTGAAGGTGTGATCGTGAATGACTGATTTGATCCGTGATTAACCTTCACATCTCCTGAAGGATCTATACTTCCACCTGCACCGGCAGTCGCAGTGATTGTGTACTGCCTGATTGTGAAATTCGCAGCAACTGTCTTATTTTCATTCATTGTTATGTTTACTGGATTGGTCGATCCAGCAAGATCGCCGCTCCATGAGTCGAAATTCCAGCCAGAGTCCGGATTTGCAGTCAGTTGAACTACCTCACCATGTGTATAGGTCGCCTTGTCGGGATTCTTTGTGACTGTTCCCTGGCCAACCGTATTCACTGTAAGAGTGTAAGTCTTCTTAAATAGGGTGACATCGACACTCTTGTCACTGTCTACGTCGACTGTACCAGTTTCATTGTTGTATCCTTCCTTATTGACCGAATATGCTTTGCTGCCTGCAGCGACGCCTGTGAAAACGGCCTTCCCCAGAACATCAGTAGTCTTGGTTTCTCCGTTGAAGGATACCTCAGCCTCTTGTACCGCCCCTTCAGAGTCGGTAACATTGAAGGTGACGGAATAGACCCTGATGAAATTCGCAACTAGATTTCTGCTGGCAGTAATGTTGAAAGTATAGGTAGAGTTTTCGCTTACGACTGCTCCGCCTTCAGTCCAGTTGACGAATCTGTATCCTGTATTTGCGGTAGCCTGGCAACTTACCTGCGCACCATGACTATATGTTCCGCCTCCATTAACAGTGCCCCCTTCCATGGGGCTCGAAGAGACGCTTACTGTGTAGGTTTTTGTCTTGAAGGTGGCAGCAATTGTGTGATCACTGGTCACGTTGCTGAATGTATATGATCCGATGGCTCCCTCAGAAACTCCATCGATCTTTACGTCTTGTATGTCGTATCCTGTATTAGGATTTATGTTGAAGCTCTGGTTCGATCCATGATTGACTTTCACTTCTCCAGAAGGGCTTATGGTACCTCCCACTCCTGCAGAAGCGGTAATCGTGTGCTGAACTATCGAGAAGTTCGCGGTCACCGTTTTTTCAGAATTCATTGTAATGCTTTCCGGATTGGCTGAACCTGCAAGATCTCCGCTCCAACCCGTGAAATTCCAGTTATCTGCAGGATTGGCCGTGAGCTGCACGACTTCTCCGTGAGTATATGTTGACTTATCTGGATCCTTCGCTACGGTCCCCTCACCAACAGTATTCACTGTGAGGGTGTAGGTTTTTCTGATGAGTGTTATATCAAAGCTCTCGTCGCTATCGACGTTGATATTTCCCGTTGAGTTGTTATATCCTTCCTTGCTGACCGTGTACGCTCTACTTCCCGCAAGCACACCAGCAAACACTGCTTCGCCACCCACATCTGTAGCCTTTGTTTCGCCATTGAAAGTGACGTTCGCTCCTTGCACGGCTCCAGATGAATCGCTCACGTTGAAAGTCACTGTGTACGTATCGGGAGGCAATGTCGTGAAACTAACAGATATCGTATGATTTGAAGTTATATTATTGAAGGTATAAGTAACTCTTGGCCCAACGGATTCTCCATCCACAAGAACATCCTCCACACTGTAACCATCTGAAGGACTCATGGTGAATGTCTCGCTCGATCCGTGCTCGACGATCACTTCACCTGAGGGATCTATGCTTCCGCCAGTCCCCGCGCTCGACGTTATTGTGTAGGTCTTCTTAGTTAGAGTAACATCGACGCTCTCGTCGCTATCGACGTTGATATTTCCCGTTGAGTTGTTATATCCTTCCTTGCTGACAATATATGCTTTGCTGCCTGCAAAGACACTAGTGAAAACTGCCTTACCCTCAACATCCGTCGCCTTTATCTCGCCATTGAAGGTGACGTTCGCTCCTTGGAGGGCTCCGGACGAATCACTAACTGAAAACGTTACAGAAAATGATTCTTCTCCAACAACTTGAACACTGACTTTCTTCAAAGCGCTCTTGTACTTTTCTTTGGTTGCCTCGATTGTAATCTCTGCCTCTCCTTCAGTGACTCCTGTTACCATACCAGAAGTTGAGACTGTCGCTACCGATTCGTTGTTGGAAGAAAATTTCAAGGTAGCATCCTCGGGTTTAACTTTTACTTGTATCTGCTCCGACTCACCGATTTCAATTGACAGCTCTGAATTCTCTATTGACAGAGTTACGTTTCGAAAAAGAAAGCAACCTTGGGTCGAGAAAACCACAAGAACAAGCAAAATAGCCAGCAATACTGATGAAGTCTTTTTCACAGAAATCTACTCCTTGAAGGAAATATGTAATTTTAAAATACCTGCTATTAAGATATTTTACCATGTTGTCATCTTATTCAACAAAGTGAGATGGCTCCGACTGGCAACGCTTTACTTGGGGTTATTGATTTGGTGCAGGACCTCCCCGATCTTTTCTACGTGAACTCCCCAACCGGCGTTGAGAAACTGGTTTTCTTCAATTTCCTTTCCGCCTCTTTTCAGTTTCGGGCTGAAGCCCAGCGGCAGGTGTACGGTCCGGCTTTGAATTCCCCAAACTCTTCCTTTCGTATCGAGTATAGGTCCTCCACTCTGCCCCAACAGCCCCGGTGATGAAGTCTCGATAAACTTTGTGGTCTTCTTTGCTCCCTTGAAAGCGGAAGCGGAGACAGTTCTCGTATAGATCCCTTCTATAGGATAGAGGTGCGGAAGACTATTTCCATCCATAATGAATCTAGAGTTCTTCTCGTCAAAAGAAGCGCGTATTCTGGAGAACGGATAACCAACCCTGCAAAGACTGGTCCCTATCTTCAGTTCATCCACTGTCACAAAAACGGGATATTCGAGAACCTCTTCTGGATCAAATGGGTCAAGCCTTCCAACGATCAGATCAAATTCAGGAAAGGGTTTGATATCCTTTAGAACCTTTCCATCTCCACCCCACCAGAACGAATGATTCTCTATCTTCTTTTCCGGCTCAATATCCTGCTCTGCCTGCTGTTGTCTATACATGAAGTACGATTGCCAAAGGTGTGCGACGGTGATTATCCAGCCTTCTCTGTTAAGTATCATAAATGTTCCGCAAGTTGCGTTTACCTTCACAACACCACTTCTCGTCAAGACCACAACCGGTCTTGTGAACTGACTTGCAATTCTAAACGCTTCCGAAAACACGATGCACCTCCGTTTTATTGCTCAGGTCCTTCCTTGCTATCATTAGCCTGAAATTGTAATAAGGTCAGGAAAATTCATCCCAATAGAATGGTAACATAACGTGGTATATCGCTCCTGGCTAATGCGGTACAATTTAGCTGAGCAATGATATCGGAATAGGAGTGATGTCTTGAAAGTAGCCTTTCGAACATTCGGTTGTCAGATGAATATTAACGATACAGAAGCTATGATGGGCGTCCTGTCAAAAGCCGGTTACGAAATTGCTGTCGATGAGGAAGACGCAGACGCCGTCATAGTAAATACTTGTGCGGTTAGGGCTAAGTCCGAAGACAAGTTATACGGAAAACTTGGTCAGTTAAAGGCGATGAAAAAGAGAAAGGGAAGGCTTATTGTAGGTGTCTGTGGATGCGTGGCAGAAAAGAATGCAGTTGAGTTGCTGACGCACAAAGAGGTCGACTTCGTGTTTGGGACACGCTCGATTACGAAAGTAGATGAATTGCTCGGAAGAGCGGAGTCGGGTGAGAGATTCATTGAGATGGGCGACTTCATCGATGAGCTTGATTCGGATACTCCAAGAATTAGGACTAGCTCGCATCACGCATGGATAACCATAATATTTGGATGCAACAAATTCTGCTCATACTGTATCGTTCCCTATACAAGGGGCAGAGAAAAGAGCAGGAACATGAACGACATCCTTTCGGAGGCAAGGGGACTTGTCGAAAAAGGTTATAGAGAACTAACTTACCTTGGACAAAATGTCGATTCATACGGAAAGGACTTGAAGGATGGGTCTTCACTTGCAGAGCTCATAAGAGAGACGACGAAGATAGATGGAATTGAGAGAATCTGGTTTCTCACCTCATACCCAAGAGACTTCAGCAACGAGTTGATTGACGTAATTGCGTCATCCGATAAGATATCGCGCTCAATTCACCTTCCTGTTCAATCGGGAAGCAATAGAATTCTCAAAGCAATGAACAGGGGCTACACCAGTGAATACTACCTTGATCTGATTGACCGCGTGAAGAGCGGAATACCCAATTCGACTCTCAGTACAGATCTCATCATTGGATTTCCTGGGGAGACTGAAGAAGAATATGAAGAAACGGTCTCTTTAGTGAAAGGAGTCAGATTCGAGCGCATCAACCTGGCAATGTATTCACCTAGAGAAGGCACCCTTTCCGAAGAGAAAATGAAAGATGATGTGCCTCAGGAAGTCAAGACGAGAAGGCTTAACGACCTACTTGCAATTCAGAAGCACATCAACAGGGAAGAGAACGAGAAGTATCTTGACAGAATCATAGATGTAATCGGCGAAGGCAAGATCAAAGGAGATGGCAAGATCTACGGAAGAACAATGAACAACAAAATCGTCATCTACGAAGCGCAGCCTGAACTGATAGGCAAATCTGTTAAGATCAGAATTGAAAGGGTATCCGCAGGACCTTTGTATGGAGAGATCGTGGGAGTGGGGTGAGGTTAGAGGTTAGAGAGTCAAGATCTTATCGCTCTTCCGACCTCTCACCTCTGTCCTCTGACCTCAGTTTTACAAAGAACCTGGACGCGCAGCGTCGGAACAAAGAACCGTTCTTCGAAGGACGGGTTCATGGTCTTGGACGAAGGACCAAGGACGGATCTGGTTCAATCATGACCGACAGATCGCGGCATTTCTAATCTGATTTCTCTGTCCCGCACTTGCAACTTGGAACTGACAACTTGCAACCGCTCTTCAAGGGACGGGTTCATGCTCTTGGACGAAGGACCAAGGACGGATCTCTTAAGCATGACTGCATGACACGCTTTTTTTGGGCCTAGAGCTTGCAACTTGGAACTGGCAACTGCTCTTTCGAAGGACGGGTTCATGCTCTTGGACGAAGGACCAAGGACGGATCTCTTAAGCATGACAGCATGTGAGGTTCTCAGAACTGCCAAGAACCGTCAAGTCGATTGTCGCCTTCTGAAGTCCCTCTCTAAGTTATCCACCTGAACTGAGAATGATTTCGGCAAGGCAAATAAATTGGAGGTCCATAGATGAAAGTACTTGGACTAGTTGTGGAATACAATCCCTTTCATAATGGCCATTTTTATCATCTTTCACATTCGAAAGAGATTGTGAAACCTGATGTCACCGTGGCCGTTATGAGCGGCAATTTTGTTCAGCGAGGAGAGCCTGCAATTGTTGAGAAGTTTGCAAGGGCAGAAGCAGCTCTGGAGCAAGGTGTCGACCTGGTTCTCGAATTGCCGACAGTGTATTCCTTGCAGGACGCCGGAGGGTTCGCAACGGGATCAATATGGACGCTTGACCATGTGGGAGCAACAGATGTCGTTTTCGGAAGCGAGACAGACGATATCGACCTGATGAAGGCCGTGTCCAAAGTTCTGATCAAAGAGCCCGAACACTATCAAGATCTCTTGAAGAAACATCTTAAGACAGGTCATTCATTTCCTAATGCCCGAAAGTATGCTCTGAGAGACTTTATACATTCTGAAAATGCGGCTCTTTCACACCGAATAGAAGAGATAGGTTCATCCAACAACATCCTGGGTGTGGAATACTTGAGAGCAATTCAGGAGATAAAGAGCAAGATGATTCCCCACTCAATGAGGAGAGTCGGAGCTTCTTATACTGATGAAGAGCATCGAGGAGAATTTTCTTCCGCAACGGCAATTAGAAGGCTGATTCAGAGAGGCAATATCGAGAGCGCTTCTCAAGCGATACCAAAGCAATCCCTTGACATAATCCTTCGGGAAATCAGGGCCGGAAGAGGTCCCGTCTTCAAGGAGGATGTTGAATCCTTCTTCATTTCCTTTTTCAGGCTCTTGTCAAGAGAGGATTATTGCAGATATTATGGGTTCGTCGAAGGTTTAGACGCGAGATTTCAAAAGTGTTCCATGGAAGGTAGTCTTGAAAGGTTTCTCCACTGCGTAAAATCGAAGCGATTCACCCTATCTAGAATCAGACGGCTTATGTACTATCCCATTTTTGGATTTACCGATGATCTATTAAGAAAGAGCAATGAACTCGGCCCTCAATACATTCGAATACTGGGCTTCAATGAAAAGGGAAGAAATCATCTCTCGAACATCAAGCATTCAACGAAGATCCCGATCATAACCACGGCTTCTTTATGGAGAAAAGTAGTAGACAAGTCTATCAAAGATGAAATGAAGATTGATGTTGACTTGCTTAAGGCACAGCTGAAGAGTGATTTCAAAGCCGTCAGATTTTACTCAAGTCTCTACAAGTATCCCGAAAGTAGAGCAAGAGGCTCTGACCTATTATCACAAATCGTTTATCACAGGCAGGAGCGGTAGTTGATGCTAATCCAGGTCGCGATCTCGAATTCGCCTCTATACGATACATACACTTACGAGACTGATAAAACCTTAGAACCTGGTGAGAGGGTCGAAGTCAATTTCGCCGGACGCAACACTATCGGTTATGTTGTATCTCTGGAAGGTAAGACTGGGAAGTACAGAATCAAGAGTATCAACAAGAAAGTAGATGAACGTTCCTTCCTTTCATCAGAGGATATTAAGCTTGCAGAATTTGTGATGAAGGAGTATCTTGCTCCTCCAGGCAAAGTATTCGACCTCTTTTTCCCGCCTGGAAAACTTCTGGCTGTCGATGAATTCATCGTGCCCATTTCCGAAAGCTTTGAATTTTCCCCCACTCAAAAGGACAAGTTTATCAAAGAATTTGGTGAAGAGAAGCTCAAGGAACTTCTGGCTTCACGAGAAGTCAAGATCATGCACAGCTTCGAAAGGAAGACTCCAAAAAAGCGCAAGACGAGACGAGTATCGCTGGCAAAGAAAACCGGACTGCTGAATGAAGATCTAACGCCCTTGTGGCAGACCATAGTTGACTATCTGCTTTCTGTTGAATCAGAGGAAATCTCCGCGCTTGAAAAGAAACTTGAGTTGAGAAGCAGAAGCCCGATCGAAACGCTAATTTCTAAGGGGATACTAACCACCGAGGAATGTGAGGAAGACGATTCTCACTGGGTAATCCCAGCGGTAGAGAAACTAAACGGAAGCCAAAGAGAGGTCTATAGAGAAATAATGGAGAGAGAATCAAAGGCTTTTCTCCTTCACGGATTAACCGGTACGGGAAAAACAGAGGTCTATTTCAAAGTCATGGAATACTGGCTAAACAGAGGTCGACAGATCCTTTACCTCGTTCCAGAAGTTTCGTTGACACCCCAGCTCCTTGCAAGAATAAGAGGTGCCTTTCCGGGGAGAGATGTAAGACAATACCACAGTTACATGCCGAGAAACCAGCGGCAGAGGATTTGGTTGGATGCCGTGGAGCAGAATGTCGATATTCTTGTCGGTACAAGGAGTTCACTCTGGGTGCCCATGAAGAACACGGGCTTGATAGTGGTTGATGAAGAGCATGATTCCAGTTTCTACCAACAGAGTCTCCCTTATTATGATGGGGTTGAAGCTGCCTTAAGAAAGGCAGAGTTGCTTGATATCCCTATCATTCTTGGGTCTGCAACACCAAGAGTTGGACACTATCACCTGGTTGAATCTGACAGACTGTCTCTGCTTCGTCTAACAGAAAGACCTGTCGGGTCGTTTCCCACAATCGAGATAATCGATATGAAAGAAGAGAAGAACCCAATAATCAGTAAAAGGGCACTGGCAGAAATCAGACAAACCATCTCTTCAGGAAAGCAAGTCTTTGTTTTTGTCCATAGAAAAGGATATTCAAATTACGTGGTCTGTTATACATGCGGAAACACAGTTAGCTGTCCTCATTGTTCGGTGTCCATGACCTATCACAAAGCAGATAATTCCCTCAAGTGCCATTACTGTGGCTACAGAGAACCCGTACCGAAGTCTTGTCCCGTTTGCGGCTCAATGACCCTATCTGCCAGGGGCTTCGGCACAGAGAGAGTGGAACATGATCTGCAAAAGTATTTCCCTTCCGCAAGAATCATGAGAATGGATAGAGAGACGATTGACAACCCCATTTCTTATGAAAGAGCATTACTCGAAATCTCGCGAAAGGAATGTCAGATAATCGTTGGAACCAAGATGATAACCAAAGGCCTTGACTTTCCCGAAGTTGAGATGGTACTGATTGTTGACGCCGACAGATTGATGAGTTTCCCAAGCTATGATAGTCCCGAAACCGCTTTTCAGCATATTTCACAGGTCAGCGGACGATCCGGCAGGGCAAGCATAGGAAAGGCATTCATTCAGAGTTTCAATCCAAACAACAGAATAATGAAAGCTGCCTTCGAAAGAGATTATGAAGCCTTCTATGTGGATGAAATAGCTCTCCGAAAAGAGTTGAACAACCCACCTTTCAGCAAAATTGCGGAAGTGGTATGTTACGGAGAGACTGAAGACGAGAGCGGGCTGTTGGCCGAAAAGATCGCAGAACAAATAAGAGAAGCGAGAATCGATTCGATCGAGGTATTCGGCCCCATTGCTCCGCTTCTTTCAAAGCTCAAGAACTCCTACAGAATGAAAATTACAGTGAAGCTTCCGCCGGACGCAAACTACGAATTTCTCCAGAAGATACAGAAGAAACATCCCGCCGATATCCAGATTATTATCAACGGCATCGGCGGAATAGTGTAGTTTAGAGTCCCCTTTTAAGTTCTCCGGGGAAGAAACAGGAAACGTAATGTCCTCCACCTACATCTTGCAGTTTAGGTTCTTCTTTTGAGCAGATATCCTTTGCGATTGGGCATCTTGGATGGAATCTGCAGCCAGAAGGTGGATTTATCGGACTGGGAACATCGCCTTCGAGAAGTATTCTCTGTTTCTTCTTCTCAGGATTTGCTTCAGGAATTGCAGACATCAAAGAAACTGTGTAAGGATGAAGCGGGTTATCGAAGAGCTTCTTCTTGTCTGCAAGCTCGGCTATCTTTCCGAGGTACATAACGGCAACGCGCTTGCTTACATGCTTAACGACTCCAAGATCGTGTGCAATAAACAGGTATGTAAGTCCAAACTCCTTCTGAAGATCGCTTAGAAGATTGAGAATCTGAGCTTGAATCGACACGTCAAGGGCAGAAACGGCTTCATCGCAGACGATGAGTCTCGGATTAAGAATGAGGGCTCTCGCTACACCTATTCTCTGTCTTTGGCCTCCGCTAAACTCGTGAGGAAATCTCGACATGTGATCTTTTGAAAGACCGACTTTGGTCATAATGTCGGCCACCTTATCCATTACGTCTCTGCCTGTAGCTAGTCCGTGAATTCTTGCACCCTCGCCGATAATATTCTTTACTCTCATTCTCGGGTTCAATGAAGAAAACGGATCCTGAAAGATAATCTGAGCATCTCTTCTGAATGCCTTTCTCTTGTCTTCCCTGTTTCCCAGAAGACTCTTCATAAACTCACCGCTATCTTCGTTGAATTCCTTGAAGTACTTTTCGGCCATCTTTTTGTCGAAGTCGTTGTCAATAGAGCTCAAAGCGGCTTCAATAGAACCTGTTTTCGCTTTCAAATCAGAGAACTTTTCGACGTATGTCTTTTTCAAATATTTTCTAGCCTTCAACAAGGGCATGAAGAAATGTGTTGTATCCTCATCTCCGACAATTATTCTACCTGAGGTTGGCTCATAAAGCCTGAGAACAGTCATACCGGCTGTGGTCTTGCCGCACCCAGATTCGCCGACCAGTCCGAGTGTCTCCTTTTCATAGATATCGAAACTGACGTCGTCAACGGCCTTAACCTGCGCAACGACTCTTCTGAAGACTCCAGCTTTTACTGGAAAATACTTCACGAGTTCATCTGCTCTCAGGAGCAACTTGCTTTCGTTCGGAATGTTCATGCGCTCTCACCTGCCCTCGATACTTTGATCGTTTCAATGAGCCTATCTATATGCCAGCAGGCGGCAGTGTGTTCGTTCTCTATCTCTACAAGCGGCGGCTCTTCCTTTCGGCACTTGTCGGTAGCGAGAGGACATCTCGTGTTGAACCTGCATCCATCGGGGAAATCCAGAGGGTCGGGAACGACACCGGGAATGTTGTAGAGAACCTCTTTATCTTCATCCAGCTTCGGTATCGCATTCATGAGTCCCCATGTATAAGGGTGCCGAGGATTCTTGAAAAGAGTGTGCACATCGGCGTATTCAACAACCTTTCCGGCGTACATCACTACGACTCTCTGGGCCATCTCCGCAATGACTCCCAGGTCATGAGTGATCATTACTAAAGCCATACCATACTGATCTTGAAGAGACTTCATGAGCTCAAGTATCTGCGCCTGTATAGTCACATCCAGAGCAGTCGTAGGTTCATCTGCGAAAAGCAGTTTGGGGTTACAGGAGAGCGACATCGCTATCATAGCTCTCTGACGCATCCCCCCAGAGAGTTCATGGGGATATTCATCGATCCGCTTTTCAGGTTCGGGAATTCCAACCTTCTTAAGCATGTCTATTGCCATCTCCCGGGCCTTCTTTTCGTCAACATCCTGATGAAGCAAGATAGCTTCCATTATCTGGAATCCTATCGTGAAAACCGGGTTCAGAGCCGTCATGGGTTCCTGAAAAATCATAGCCATATCGTTTCCCCTGATCTTCATCATCTTGGATTCAGGAATTGCCAAGACATCTTCGCCATCAAACGATATCTTGCCACCCGCTATCTCTCCCTTTTCATCAAGGAGTCTCATTATAGAAAGAGATGTGACGCTCTTTCCGCAGCCAGATTCGCCGACGATTCCAAGCGTCTCGCCTGGGAAGACCTCAAAGGTTACCCCATCAACGGCCTTCACAACCCCATCTTCTGTATGGAAATACGTTCTTAAGTCTTCTACCTGCAACAGTGCTTTCTTCTCATCCATGACTCAAACCCCCTCAGCTTCTCATTCTCGGGTCGAAGATATCTCTAAGTGCATCTCCGACAAGGTTCCATGCAAGAACGAAGAGCACCATGGCAGTACCGGGGAAGACAATTGCGAACCATGATTGGTCAAGCATCGTCATCCAGTTCCTAGAGAAAGATAGTATCGTTCCCCAGTCAGCATAGCCAGGCTCTGCTCCAACTCCCAAAAAGCTCAGTCCTGCTGCAGTGATAACATAAGAACCGATTCTCATCGACATCTGAACGACAACCGGGAAAATCGTATTTGGAAGAATATGTTTGATAATAATTACCCAGTCCTTTTGACCTAACGCCTTTGCAGCGAGAACGTATTGCTCCTCTCTAGCTTGAAGGATATTTCCCCTGATAAGACGGGCAGTACTCATCCAACCGAAGATGATCAAAGCAATAATTACTTTGTCCAACCCCTTGCCAAGAATCGTTGTCATAACCATTGCAGCAACCAGGAAGGGAATCGACAAGAATATATCCGTTATCCTCATGAGGATTTCGTCGACCCATCCTCCGAAGTACGCTGAGATAGAACCAACAATCACACCGATGAGGGCAGCGAAACTGGTAATAATCAAACCCAGTCTGAAAGCCGTTCGTGTTCCCCAGATTACACCGTAGAACACATCTCTCCCACCGATAACCCCAAACGGGTGTTCGGCTGAAGGAGCAATCGGTTTCGACGACCAAGAGGCTCTTGGAATCTGATAGTTGTCTCCCATCTCATTAACTCCGGCGATCTGAGGGGCGAAGATCGCGATGACTATGAAGAAGAACAGGAGACAGGTTCCCAGAACGGCTGTCCCATTCGTCCAGTATTTCTTCATTACTTTCCTGAACTCACTCTTTCTCTTTTTCGGCATCTGCACCTTCCCCCTTACTCTAGCCTGATTCTTGGGTCAACGAGAGCGTAAGAGACATCGACAACCAGGTTTCCAACAACCATAATGAAGGAGAAGAACAGAGCTCCACCAATTATCGACCAGTAATCTAGAAGGCTCGCAGCGTCCGCGAGAAATCTCCCCATTCCCACACGCGAGAAAATCGTCTCAACAAACACTGTTCCTCCGAGCAAGCCCATCACCGATCCTCCGGCAACGGTTATAACGGGAATCATCGCATTCCGCTTAGCGTGCTTCTTTATGACTATTCTCTCAGGCACGCCTTTTGCTCGCGCCGTTCGGATATAGTCCTTCCTGAGAACTTCAAGCATACTTGAACGAGTAATTCTGAGCAAATAAGCCCACCACAAATAGGCAAGAGTCAGAACAGGGAGAATAATATGTCTCAAAGCATCGATAAATATATCAAGTCTGCCATTCAAAAGCGCATCTATTGTCGGCATGCTCGTTATGGTCTTCCATTCCGCGGTCCTCATGACCAAATCAAACTGAGTGCTGACCATCCCGGGTGGAAACCAGCCAAGAATTGAATAGAAGACTAGAAGGAGCAGAAGCCCAAAAACAAAATCAGGGAGAGACCAACCCACAAGCGCGAAGACCCTTATGAACTGGTCGGAAAACTTGTTCTGATTGACTGCCGAAATCACTCCCAACCATATGGCAACTAGAACTACCGGGACAATTGCATAGATTGTCAACTCCAGTGTATACGGGAAGCGTTCCAGCATTGAGGGAAGAACGCCTTTCTTTCCAACCATCGAGTATCCAAAATCACCCTGAATAATATTGCCCAGCCATTTCAGATATTGAACAGGCATAGGTTCATCCAATCCATACTTTTTAATGAGTCTCTCAGCTGCATCGGGTGTTTTCAATGCTTCCGGACTCTTCACATAGGATGCAAGTAACCTGTCTGGACCGAGCGCCCAGATCATTGTGAAGATAATCAAAGTAACACCAATCATTATTAATGGAAGCAAAAGGAGCCTTCTGATTATGTAGGCAGTCACCTGAGTATCACCCCTCTTTCATCAAAACAAAGACAGTAGTCTATTATAATCCATATCTCCAATCAAAAAAAGAGCCGGGTAAGAAAACCCCGGCTCTCTTCGGTATACATCAGTTACTGATTCTTGGAAAGCTGGTAGTAGTAGAATCCTGATCTTACTAGATGAGGATGCCACCCTTCAACCCAAGGCGCCCTTACGTTAAGACCCGTCGGCATAAAGAGAGGAATACCAACGGCGGCTTCAATAACCTTTTCCTGAACGCTTCTATAGAGACTGAATCGCTCTTCGTTATCGACAGATACTGCTGCAGCGCTTATTTCGGCATCAACATTTTCAGCTGCCCATTCCTGGAACGGAACTCCCTGTCTGGAAGCATATGCACCGTAACTCGCATAGTATGTAGCAATGAAGTTGTGCGGGTCAGGATAGTCTGCCAGCCAGCCTATAGTGAACAACGGAAGGAATGCATTCCTCTGGGCTGCCAGATATGTCGGCCACTGAACTCCAAGAGGTTCGACTTTGAACTTCGGATTTATTGAATTCACGAAGTAAGCGAGCATCTCTGCTATTGTCTGTCTAGAATCGTTACCAGTGTTGTAGAGAAGCTGAATCTTGAAACCCTTATCCCAGACTTCTCCGCCCCAGGCCTGCTTGAACTCGGCGGCGGCCTTTGCCAGATTGAATTCGGGAAGAGGAAGAGTTTCATCATATCCGAGGAAGCCTTTGGGGAGATCTGATGGAACGAGCTCTCCAAGACCATTCAGGACTTCATCCACGAATGTCGCTCCGTCATAGCAGAATGAGAATCCTCTTCTTACATGAATATCAGAGAAGAAGTCGCTTGGCACTCCGTTTCCATCAAGCTTTCCGCTGCCAAGATACTCGCTGCCTTCAGCAACTAGCCAGTTAAAGTGAAGGGATGTTATGCTTGCAGTCGGATAACCCTTTGTCACAACGGCTTTGCCTTCAGCTGCAAGAGCCTCTGCCTGATCCAGATAAGGAGCTCCAAAGTATGCAATATCGGCATCTCCGGCTTCGAATATCGCTTTTCTGGTTGAGAATTCGTCAACGCCCCAAATAACGACATTCTTTATTGCAGCCGGGCCTGCCCAGTATTCGTCAAACCTTTCGAGAACTACCTTCTGCTGAGCAGAGTCCCATTCAACCAGTTTGAAAGGACCAGAACCAGCATCCGCATTATGGTACGGACTCTCCTGGGGTTCGAGATCATGCCACTTCCACCAACCGTCTGCTTTGCCGTCCCATGCGCCATTTTCGATTCCCCACTTGGAATCTGCGATGGCTGCCCAAGAACCAAAGTGAGCTATTGTGTTCATGAAAGGTCCCCAAGGAGCATCAAGAGTAAAAATAACACTATTACCTTCAATCTTGACCTTCGGGCTTACAACTTCCTCATAGAAGGAAATCAGTTTCTGTCTCGCCTCATCAGAAACAACGTTTCTGTCAGCATCAACTGCTTCTGAATATGGCATGCCTGAGTAAGCTTCGAACCAGCTCTCAACGCTTGCATGAGCGCCACCGGTTAGAGCTTCAATGATCATCCACTGCGGCCCACCTGATGGATCGCCGAGAATATACCTGTCAAACGAATACTTTACGTCTGAAGCAGTAAGCACGTTTCCAGTGTGAAACTTAACTCCTTCCCTTATCGGGAACGTGAATACGGTCCCCTCAGGGTTGATCAGGCCATTCTCCACAGAAGGGACTTCCGTAGAAATCATCGGAAGGAAGTCTGTGACAGATTCACCATCGTACTGAATCAAGTTATCATATAGATTCAATATTACCTCACCACTGGCCGTATCATATGAGTGAAGCGGATCAAGAGTCTCCGGTTCACCAATAGTGAGATTCACGAACGTTTCTGGGTCGCTTGCAAACGCAGTGAACGCTAAGAAAAGCATAGTAAGTGTTACCAGTAAAATCTTTTTCACTAATGTTGCCCCCTTTCAAAATAGAGATGAGTGTGATAGTACAATTATAATCTATGGAGCCTATAAATTCAAAATGCCGTTAACCTGTGCGTATTATTTCGTAATCCAAATCAACTTCGCGAACTCTTGTATTGACAACGCTCTTAAGACGATGGTAGAATCAATCTTGTTCGGGTGCGTAGCTCAGTGGAAGAGCGCTTCCTTGACGAGGAAGAGGCCGTAGGTTCAATCCCTACCGCACCCACCAGAGGGGAGAGATTGTCTCTCCCTATATTTTTTCTAGAGTCTTAAGTATCAACTTACTCATATCGCTTCCTGCCCTCTTGGCCATTTCAAGGACTTCCTCGGCTGTAAGAGGCTTCAAATCGTCAGGAACGGCTTTGTCCGATATCGCGGAAAGGCCGAGCACCCTGATACCTGCGTGACGCGCTACTACAACTTCCGGCACAGTCGACATGCCCACAGCATCTGCGCCGAATCTTCTCATCATCCTTAGCTCAGCGGGAGTCTCGAAGTTTGGTCCTGCCACACCGACATAAACTCCTTCATAGATACCAATGCCAAGCTCTTTGGCAGAAACAAGCGCCTTGTCCATCAAATCCTTATCTATAGGCTCGCTCATGTCCGGGAAGCGTGGACCCCATTCATCGACATTTTGACCTATAAGAGGATTGTCGCCCATGAAGTTGATGATGTCTTTTATCAGCATGACTCTCCCCACCTCGAAATCAGGGTTCAGACCGCCCGAAGCATTGGTTATCAGAAGTACTTCTACACCCAATTCCTGCATTATCCTTATTGGGAAGGTCACAGTTTTCATTGAGTAACCTTCGTAGAAATGAAAACGTCCATTCATAAGCATCACATTGTGGTGGAGGGCATTTCCGAAAGTCAGCTCGCCCTTATGACCGGGGGCAGTTGACAACGGGAAGCCGGGAATCTCATCATAAGGAATTGATACCGCGTTTTCAAGACTATTAGATACATCTCCAAGTCCACTGCCTAGAATCACAGCAACTTTTGGCTTCAGCTCAACTTCCTTTTCAATGAAACGAGCAGCTCTCTTTACGTTTTCAACATATTCCCTGAGCTCTTCTTGAAGTGCAGAAATACTCATGCTCGTCCTCCTTATAAGTCATATACTTTATTATATCAAAACGTCAAACAGCTTGCTGGAACTATGCTATAATCTCACTGAATTAGTCCTGATTAGCTGAATTTCGAGAGGAGAGATCTGATGAGGTTTTCACAGCTTTATGCTCCAACATTAAGAGATGCTCCAGCCGATGCCGACCTAGTAAGTATTAAACTTCTTGTCAGAGGCGGATTTGTCAGAAAAGTTGCCGCCGGTATCTACTCATTCCTTCCGCTTGGTCTCCGGGTTCTCAAGAAGATTGAAGAGATCGTTCGTCAAGAAATGAACGCGATCGGTTCTCAAGAGATCCTGATGCCAATCATACAGCCGGCAGAATTATGGCACGAGACGGGCAGATGGGACGACTATGGCCCCGAAATGATGAGAATGCAGGACAGGCACGAGAGGTTCTTCACCCTCGGCCCGACCCATGAAGAGATTATCACTCATTTGCTGAGGAATGAACTGAAATCCTACAAGCAGCTTCCCGTATCTCTCTACCAGATTGCAATGAAATACAGGGATGAGATTCGTCCAAGATTCGGCCTCATGAGATCAAGAGAGTTCCTGATGAAGGACGCCTACAGTTTTCATGATTCATGGCCTTCTCTCGATGAAACATATAGACAGTTTTATGGAGCGTACAGCAGGATTTTGGAGAGAATTGGACTCGAATTCCTGGTTGTAGAAGCCGATTCTGGAGCAATAGGTGGAAATGAATCTCATGAATTCAACGTGCTTGCTGATTACGGAGAATCGACTTTGCTCTACTGCGACTGTGGCTATGCTGCTTCAGATGAGAAGGCGGAGTACCTATTGAAGGAAGAAGCCCAGGAAAGGAAAACCTCAGATCTGCAAATGGTTCCCACACCACATTCCAGAACTGTGGAGGAAGTGGCTCACTGCCTGAGCGTAACCCCAAAGGACATCGTGAAATCGCTCATTTATAAAGGCAGAAAAGGGTATTATATGGCCCTGATTCGTGGAAACGAAGAGCTCAACGAATCGAAGCTCAAGGCCGCCATTGAAGATCAGACTCTTGCCATGGCGACCCCTCAGGAAGTACTGGATCTCCTAGGGGTGCCGATTGGTTTCGTTGGCCCGATTGGACTTCCCAAGAACGTTTCAATAATAGCCGACCACACAATCAAAGGTTTGAATAGCGCCGTCTGCGGAGCTTTGAAGGAAGGATACCATTACTTCGGCGTTCTTCCGGGCCGTGATTTCGAGATAGACTCCTGGCATGATTTGAAAATAGTGACGGAGGGAGATCCGTGTCCCAGGTGCGGAATCCCGATGAAGTCGGCGAAAGGCATAGAGGTGGGACACATCTTCAAGCTTGGAACCAAGTATTCGGAGAAAATGAACGGGTATGTTACCGATGATCAGGGTAATAGTATTCATTATATTATGGGCTGTTATGGCTGGGGCGTGTCTAGAACTATTAGTGCCGTGGTTGAGCAATTGTACGACGAAAATGGAATAATATGGCCTCTGTCTGTCGCTCCGTTTGAAATCATAATAACTGCCGTAAATGCTAAGGATCCCGATGTCCAGAAGAAATCCGAGGAAATCTATGAGCTTCTTATTGAGGAGGGCTACGATGTTCTCCTTGACGATAGAGAGATCTCTCCTGGAATGAAGTTCAAGGATGCAGACCTTATTGGAATTCCCATACGAATCACTCTGGGAAAGAAACTTCAGCAGGGCATTGTTGAGGTCAAAGCCAGAACTGTAAAGAAACTCCTTGAAGTAGATATCCAGGAAGGATTAGACCTTCTTCTAGAGGAGATAAAGAAAGAGTTGTCAGCATATAAACCGGTTAGCATATTGGAGAACGAATGATGGGTGTCTTTTCTAAATTAAAGGACAGCCTGAAGAAAACAAGAGAAGGCTTCTTTAGGAGAGTGAAGAAGCTCCTCTCCCTTGAAACGCTTGATGAGAATGCTATTGAAGAAATAGAGGAGCTACTTATACTGTCAGATATGGGCTCTGAAACTGTCGAAGAGGTAATTGAAGCTCTGAGAGAGAGAACCGAGAAAGGTAGAGAGCCCGTAGAGGTACTGAAGGAAGTGCTGATAGAAATCCTTGACATACCATTTGAAGTTCCACAGGCAAGACCGTACGTGGTCTCTGTGGTAGGTGTAAACGGCACCGGAAAGACCACGACAATAGGAAAGCTTTCAAAGCTCTACTCCATGAGCGGAAAGCAGGTCGTCCTTGCTGCATGCGATACTTTCAGAGCCGCTGCCGTTGAACAGCTGAGAATCTGGAGTGAGAGGGCGAATGTTGATTTCATAAACCAGGGACAGGGCGCCGACTCGGCCGCCGTTGCTTTCGATGCGATAAGTCATGCGGTGAGCAAAGGGAAAGATATCGTCATAATCGACACTGCGGGGAGATTGCATACTCGAAGCAACCTGATGGAAGAACTGAAAAAAGTGCATAGAGTGATCGGAAAGGCTTCACCCGGAGCTCCGAGTGAAGTTTTGCTTGTTCTGGATGCCACCACTGGACAGAATGGCCTGGTGCAAGCAAAGAAATTCAAAGAGGCTGTTGACGTAACCGGTATTGTTCTGACCAAACTCGATGGCACGGCAAAGGGAGGAATAATCTTTGCAATCGTCAAGGAACTCGGAATACCGGTGAGATACATTGGCGTCGGAGAGAGGGAAGACGACTTGAAGCCCTTTGACAGCAGGGAATTCGTGAACGCTCTTCTATCTTCCGGGGAAGAGAGTTCAGAGGAGGTTTGAAATGGGTTTTACGCTGAAGAGCAGTTACGCGCTAAGAGCGCTTTATAAGATGGCAAAGTCGGCCCGTGAAGGAAAGGAAAAGCTCTCGCTTGTGGAGATCGTTCAGGGCAATGAGATCCCAAGAGACTTCTTGGAGAAGATCTTCGGAGAGTTGAGACAGGCTGGAATAATAAAGGCAGTGAGAGGCAGATACGGAGGATACTGTTTGGCAAGACCGGCCAATGAGATTCTTCTGAGAGACGTGATACTCAAACTCGACCGACCAATGAACTCGTATGCCTGTCTTCAGCAGAACGGCAAGTGCCTTGAAGATCCCAACTGCACCGTAAAGTATGTATGGTTTAGACTATATAACGCAATGATGAGGGAATTGGGTTCCATGACGCTTGAAGATCTTCTTATTTTCGGCGACAAGATTAGCGAGACTCCCCCGGGGTCCTATAAAATATCTGAGAACCCTGAGTAACAGACTATGAAAGGAGGAGCGCCTGTCTCTAAATGATCGGAGTGACTGGGCGCTATTTGAAGATGAAAGCCGTTTATCCCGGTTCTTTCGATCCAATAACGTATGGACACATAGATTTAGTCGAAAGGTGTAGCGAAATCTTCGACGAGGTTGTTGTACTGGTTATGGAAAATGTTAACAAGAGACACTTCTTCAATCATGAAGAAAGAATTGGCATGGTTAGAAGGGGCGTGTCTCATCTAAGAAACGTTACGATCACAACTCACAGCGGTCTGCTCGTGGATTTTGCCAGAGAAAACGATGTTAAGGTGGTCATTCGTGGTCTTAGGGCTGTATCTGACTTTGAGCTGGAACTTCAGATGGCCCACGCGAACAAAGCAATGCTTCCCGAACTCGAGACCCTCTTTCTTATGACTGAGACCACAAACTCCTTCATATCTTCGTCAATGGTAAGGGAGATTGCGGCGTTCGGGGGAGATATTTCAAAGTGGGTTCCTCCCTGCGTACGAGAAGAGTTCAGAAAGAAACTCGGAAGATGACTTAACATCGCGGAAATTAATATCGGCTCAACTGAGTTATAATTTTCCTTGGAATTTTATTGGAGGAGGACATAAAAGATGGCAAATATTACCAGCGATATGGTAAAGAAGCTCCGTGATGCCACTCAAGCAGGCATGATGGATTGCAAGAGAGCGCTAGTCGAAACAGATGGTGATTTCGACCAGGCAAAGGATTACCTGAGAAAGAAGGGCATACTCAAGGCAGATAAGGTTTCGGGAAGAGAGACGGCCGAGGGACTCGTTTACTCTTATATTCATCACAATGGCAAGCTCGGCGTGCTACTTGAGCTTAACTGCGTAACAGACTTTGTGGCAAGAATGGAGGAGTTTAAAGAACTTGCCCACAAGATAGCCCTTCAGCTGGCCGCTATGGGAGCACGATTCATCTCCCGCGAACACGTGCCTCAGGAAGTAATCGATAAGGAAAAGGAAATATACGCCGAACAGATGAAAGACAGCGGCAAGCCTGCAAACATAATCGAAAGAATCGTAGAAAGCAAGCTTGAAAGCTTCTATAAAGATAACTGCCTGCTAGAGCAGGAATACGTATTCGAGAGTGAGAAAACGATCAACGATCTCCTGGTTGAGTTGATTGCCAAGACCGGTGAGAATATAAGGGTCAGCAGATTCGCCCGCTGGCAAGTTGGAGAGTCAGAAAACTGAGTTAGGAAGGTGAGCCCGGTGCTCACCTTTTTTATTGGAGGTGCTTATGTATAGGAGAGTACTCTTGAAACTCAGCGGCGAGGTCTTAAGCGGAGAAGGTGCGAGAGGGTTTGATTCAGACAGAACTGCCTTTCTTGTCGAAGAGCTCCGACCTGTAGTTGAAAAGGGGATTCAGCTCGCGATAGTTATCGGAGCAGGCAACATAATAAGAGGTCGCGAACTTTCCGAAATGAGGAGCTCGAGAGCCGACGAACTGGGGATTCTGGGCACAATAATGAATTCACTTTACCTGAAGGAATCTCTCTGCATGAATGGATTTGAAGCGATTGCGATTTCTTCGGTTGCTGGAATTCCATCTCTTCTCGAGCACAGGTACGATACAATAGAAGATGCCCTTAATACTGGAAAGATTGTAGTATTTGGCGGAGGCACATACCTTCCGTTCTTCACAACTGACACGGCCGCGGCAGTGAGGGCGGTAGAAATTGGGGCGGATGTTCTCATTAAAGGCACCAAGGTTGACGGAGTTTATGATAAGGATCCGAAAACTAATGAAGAAGCCAGAAGAATTGAGAGAACAACATTTTCCGAAGCGATCAAGAGCAGATTTGAAATCATGGATATAGAAGCCTTTTCTATCTGTCAGAGATACGGCCTGCCAGTGAGAGTCATCGATTTCTTTAGCAAGGGCAATCTATTCGATGCTATAATTGACGGGAAAACAGGTACGGTGGTTTTACCTGACTAGTGGAGGTGGAAAAATGTACGCACAGATTGTTGATCTAGTAGCTAGGGAAGTTCTGGACTCACGGGGAACTCCGACTGTTGAAGCCGAAGTCTGGCTGGATGATGGAGGCCACGGAAGAGCGATAGTCCCTTCGGGTGCTTCAACGGGCAAGTTTGAGGCCCTTGAGCTCAGAGACGGGGACAAGAAAAGATTCCTCGGGAAGGGAACCCTCAAGGCAGTTGAGAATATTAACGAAGTGATAGCTCCAGAGATTGTCGGTATGAATGCATTTGATCAGATCACCGTGGATGCCGCTCTTCTTGAGCTTGACGGAACAGAGAACAAGGACAAACTGGGGGCCAATGCGATACTTGCAGTCTCGATGGCAGTTGCAAGAGCTGCAGCCGACAGTATAGATACTCCGCTTTATAAGTATCTTGGCGGAGTCAATTCCAAGACTCTCCCTGTCCCATTCATGAACATCGTAAATGGCGGCAAACATGCCGACAACAACCTCGATATTCAGGAGTTCATGATAGTACCTGCAGGATTCCCTCATTTCAAGGATGCCCTCAGAGCTGGCGTCGAGGTCTTCCACAATTTGAAGAAGATACTTAAGGATAACGGTCACGTGACGGCTGTGGGCGATGAAGGTGGCTTTGCGCCTAGTTTTGAGAATAACGAAGCTGCGCTGAAATACATAATCAACGCAATTGACGCGGCCGGCTACAAAGCGGGCGAAGAGATAATGATAGCTCTCGACTGCGCAGCAAATGAATTTTACAGTGAAGAAAGGGGTCTATACAGTGTCGACGGAAATGAACTAACACCTGATCAGCTCATTGAGTACTATTCAAATCTTACGAAGAGATATCCAATAATCTCGATTGAAGATCCCTTTGCCGAAGAGGACTGGGAAAACTTCGCAAAGTTCACGAGAGAAATTGGAGACACTATTCAGATTGTTGGAGACGACCTTTTCGTGACAAACATCAAGCGACTGGAGCGAGGAGTGGAAGAAAAAGCCTCCAATTCAATCCTGATAAAGTTGAATCAAATAGGATCGGTCACAGAGACGCTTGACACAATCGAATATGCTCAGAAGCACGGAATGACCTGTGTAATTTCCCACAGATCCGGAGAGACCGAAGATACTTTCATCTCTCATCTTGCCGTCGCAGCTAATACAGGTATGATAAAGACCGGTTCTGCTTCCAGGACGGACAGGATTGCCAAATACAACGAACTTCTAAGAATCGAAGAGGAACTTGGAGAACAGGCCGAGTTCAAAGGAACGGCCTCTTTCTATAATCTTTAAGTAGTCTGCATTGTAACGCGGAGCCATAATGGTTCCGCGTTTTAATTGGAGGCATAGTAATGTTGCTGGACATAATTGGGCCTGCAATTGTTGGACCATCTAGTTCTCACACAGCGGGAATGGCAAGGCTCGGAAGAGCTTTTCGATCGCTGTTTTCTGGAGTGCCAAATGAAGTTAGATTCACTTTGAATTCCCCCCTCTTTGCAACTTTTAGAGGCCACGGGACTGACAGGGCACTCATAGGTGGGATAATGGGAATAAAGGAAGCAGATCCAAAGCTGAGAGAGTCTTTCCGGATAGCCAAAGAGAAGGGCATATATTTCACATTCGAAGAAGAAGACATGGGAGATCTTCATCCAAATACTGTTAGAATAAACGGAAGTACTGGAGAGCTATTTCTTAGCATGACCGGCGCTTCGATTGGCGGTGGTTCGATAAGGATCACTTCGATAAATGATTTTGATACTGACGTCTCTGGTAAGTACCCTTCCTTCGTAATCTTGAACTCTGACGTCCCTGGGGCACTGTCCCAGATAGTAGGAGAGATCTCTTCAAGCGATATGAACATCAGCAATCTCTTCCTCTCAAGGGTTGACCCTTTCAGAAGAGAGGCCCTTTGCGTCGTTGAACTCGATAATGAACCGGACGAAAGCTTGCTAAGTGCGATCAAGAGGCTGAAGGTAGTCAAGAAAGTATCCTATCTTGAAAGGCTGGATTCGTCAATATGATAATGAAGTTCGAAGATCTCGTGAAGACTGCAAGGGACACCGAGACGGCGCTGCATAAAGTGGTGTCAGACTGGTACATGATGAACACCGGAAATGATCCCAGAATTGCCGAAGAAACCTCCAGAGGATTAGTGAGAGAAATGTTGAGTTCCTACCAGAGCAGATTGGAAAATCCGGAGAAATCGCTTACGGGATGGGTTGGAGATAATGATGCTAAGGCAAGATGTCATATGCCCGAATTTCTTAGTCCGCTGGTTTTTTCGGGAGTAAGCATTGCTCTTTCGATGTCAGAACACAACGCAAGCATGGGAAAGATAGTTGCTTGCCCTACCGCAGGCGCCTGCGGTGTCGTTCCGGGAGCGCTGCTCTCACTTCATATGAATCTGGGTACTGATCTTGACACCCTTGGGAATGCTTTGCTCGTTTCCGGAGCAGTTGGAGAAAGAATCAAGAGAAGGGCCTCCATTTCCGGAGCAATGTCCGGTTGTCAGGCAGAAGTGGGAACTGCCACTGCGATGGCCTCTGTAGCGATAATCTATGCAACACACCCCGAAGAATACGATGCGCTGGAAAACGCTCCGGCGCTTGCACTTAAATCTTTAATGGGTCTTGTCTGTGACCCCGTGGGCGGCTTCGTCGAGATCCCCTGTGTAAAGAGAAATGCTTTCGGAGTATCGATCGCCTTCACGGCAGCGGAGCTTGCCCTTGCAGGCATAAAGTCAGCTATACCCTTTGAGGAAGTGGCAGACTCGCTTGGAAGAGTTGGAAGAAGATTGCCCGAAGAACTCAAAGAAACAGCCAGGGGTGGAATAGCAATAACTCAAACCGCCAAAAAGATGGTAGCCGATTTTCTCGGTGGAGTTGACAAGAAGGACTGATCGGTTTAGAATTGCCTTGCCCTATTCTCGGTTTGTGGCGCAACCCATTCCTGGATAGAGGATTATATTAGGAGGCAGATACATGGAAGTCAACAGACAAGAATTGGTAAAGGAATTCCAGATCCACGAAAACGACTCCGGTTCAACCGAAGTACAGATTGCAATATTGACTGCGAGAATCAGGCATCTTACCGAGCATCTTAAGAAGCATCCAAAGGATTTTCATACTAGAAGAGGACTTCTAAAACTTGTCGGAAGACGAAGAAAGATGTTGAGATACATAAAGACCAAGAAGCCTGAAGTATATCTTGAACTGATAAGCAAACTCGGGCTGAGAGGTTGATAGAGTAGAAATCGCCTGGAGCGGGGTACCGCTCCTTTTTTGCGTGGATTTCACACAGCTGATATAATTGGTTATTTGATGAATTGAAAAAAGAGGTGTTATTGTGAGTTACAAGAGATGGGAAAGGGAATTCTTCGGCCAGAAACTCGTTATAGAAAACGGGAAGATGGCCAAACAGGCTGATGGAGCTGTACTGCTTAAATATGCCGATTCAGTCTTGCTTACTACAGTAAATGGAAATGAGAAAGCAATGCCCGGAACTGACTTTCTACCGCTAACTGTTGAATATCAGGAGAAGTTCTATGCCGCCGGAAAGATTCCGGGGGGGTTTCTAAAAAGAGAGAGCAGACCTAGTGACAACGCGGTTCTCTCTGCGCGAATTATTGACAGGCCTATCCGACCTCTCTTTCCTGATGGAATGAGAAACGAGATCCAGGTTATCATAACCGTTCTCTCGGCCGATCCTGATAATCCACCCGACATTTGGGGAATAACGAGCTCTTCACTTGCACTGAATATTTCGCCTATTCCCTTCGAAGGAATCGTTGCGGGAGTTCAGGTGGGGTACGTTGATGGAGAATACGTTATCTTTCCTTCCGCGGAAGAACTTGAGAGATCCGAACTCGATATAGTAGTAGCGGGGACCGAGAACGCAGTTGCTATGGTTGAAGGAGAGGCAAAAGAAGTCTCCGAGGAAGTTATGGTTGGAGCTTTGGAAGCTGCTCATGAAGCGATTAAGTCTCTTGTGGCCTTTCAGAAGGAAATCATAAGCGAGTTCGCAATAGAAAAGTGGGAAGCAGAAATCCCTGTCGCTCCCGAAGGCTTCCTCGAACCATTCAATGCAATGGTGGACAGAGATAAGCTTGCTGAGATTATGCTGACTCAAGGCAAGAAAAACAAGGATAAAGTTCTCAAAGCATATAGAGACGAGCTGATCGAGCTCTTCACTGAGAAGGCAAAGGAAACTTGGTCAGAAGAAGAGATCGAAGCGAATACTGGTTTTGTGAAAGATCTCTTTCACGACATAGAGAAAGAAGTTATGCGAAAGAGGGTAATCGAAGACGATGTGAGGATGGATGGAAGAAAGCACGACGAGATTCGCCCGATCAACATCGAACTGGACCTTCTTCCCAGAGCCCACGGATCCGCTCTCTTTACGCGAGGAGAGACTCAGAGTCTTGGCATAGTAACTCTCGGCGCGACAATGGATGAGCAGATTGTCGATACAATGTTTGAGGAAGGTTCAAAATCATTTATGCTCCACTACAACTTCCCTCCTTTCAGTACTGGGGAAGTCAAAAGACTGAGAGGCCCCGGTCGCAGGGAGATAGGACACGGACATCTTGCCGAGAGATCACTAAAGAACATTGTTCCCAAAGGTGAGTCTTTCCCGTACACTATCAGAGTAGTCTCCGAGGTTTTGGAATCAAATGGGTCCTCTTCTATGGCGACTGTTTGCTCCGGGTCATTGGCTCTTATGGCTGCCGGTGTCCCGATGGAAAAACATGTCGCGGGCGTTGCAATGGGTATGATCCAGGAACCTCAGAAGACTGTCGTTTTGACTGATATTCTTGGAAACGAAGATCACATGGGTGATATGGATTTCAAGGTAACAGGAACGCGTGATGGGATCACTGCCTTCCAGATGGATGTCAAAGTCGCGGGTGTATCCAGCGAAATAATGACAAAGGCGCTTGAACAGGCAAAAACCGCCAGACTCAAGATTCTTGAACTTATGTACAAAGCTGTTCCTGCACCGAGAGAATACGTCTCCGATTACGCACCAATTATCAGGACCATCAATCTTCCATATGAGAAGATCGGAGAAATCATAGGCCCCGGAGGAAAGGTCATCAAGAGGCTTTCAAGCGACTACGACTCGACAATCTTCATCGATGACGAAAAGTCTCAGGCTAAAATCGTCGGAAGCAACAGAGAGAAGCTTGATCAGCTTGAAAAGGTAATAGATGCCATAATTTCCGAAGTTAAGCCGGGACAGCTCTTTGAAGGAAAGATTACCAGGGCCGAGGCATATGGCTTCTTTGTAGAGATCGCGCCTGGGAAGACGGGCCTTCTTCACATCTCCAAGATGGGCGCAAATGGTAAGGAGTTCTTGAAAGCGCATAAGGTCGGAGACATGATTGCTGTCGAAATTTCCGGAACAGATCAGATGGGCAAGATCGGTCTCAAGCTCGAAGGCGTGGAAGTGACTGAAGAAAAGAGAAGAGACAATAGAAAACCCTTTCCAAGAAACGACAGAAATCGAGGAGATAGAAATAGAAAGTAGGTAGTGATGAATAATCAATATATTGAGCTGCCAAACGGTGCAGTAATCATTGGCGAGCGAAAGCAGGAGACAAGAACCGTTTCGATGGCTTTCGCGATGAAGGTAGGTTCCGCTGATGAAGATGATGCCATCAGCGGAGTTTCCCATTTCATAGAACATGCTCTATTCAAGGGAACTCTCAAAAGAAACGCATTCGAAATCAAGGAACCGATAGAGAGAATAGGTGGTAGTCTCAACGCATACACCGGGAGAGTCTCTACAGTATATTACGCAAAGGTCCCAGATACATATTCTCTAGAGGCTATGGAGATCCTCTTTGATCTGATCACCTCGCCCCGTTTCGATGAACCGTCCCTGGATCTCGAAAGAGGCGTAATTCTCGAGGAGATAGCCTCTGCCGAGGACGACCCGTACGACAGAATATACGACATGACTATTGAGAAAGTATGGGATAGGGATTTCGGGAGACCTATTCTCGGTTATCACAATACCGTACAAGGTCTGCAGAGAACTAATGTAGCCGACTTCTACGGTCGCAAATATGTGGCAAATAATGCCGTTTTCGCTGTCTCTGGGAATTACGGGGCAGACTTACTGAAAAACGCTACAGAAAAACTCCTCTCGATGAAGAAAAATGAGTCCACAATCACCCCGAAATCTCCGGTGATTTCGAAAGAGCCCTTGTGGATCGTAGAAAAACGAAAAGACCTCCAGCAAGTTCATATACTTCTGACAAGGGACGCGCCGGGTAGAAGGCACAAAGATGACTTCGATGCATTCAAGATTTTCAACACTCTTTTCGGAAGTGGAATGAGTTCCATACTCTTTCACAACATTCGAGAAGAACTTGGAATGGTATACAATATCAACTCGGAATTCGTTTCATATGCAGATTCCGGCGCATTCATGATAAATGCCACTACGAGCCCAAAGAATCTCGACAACCTGGTAGGTTCTTTGAAAAAGGAAATGGACACCCTTATCCAGCGTGGAGTAACTGAGGCCCAGTTCACTTATGGAAAGGAAAGGGCTCGAGGAAAGCTGTTGATGTCTACCGAGGGAACATTGATGACGCTCAGCAGATTCCTGGATGATGTGGTCATTTGCGGAAAACCTGATTCTCTGGAAGATTTGATAACCAGAATAGACCGTCTCACGATTGATGATGTGAATGCTTCGATCAAGAAGTATATTGCCGGCAAATGGAATGTCTCCCTCCTTCTCCCTGAAAAGAAGCAGCAGTCAACATTCCTTTCAGAAGAGAGCTTTGAGATTTGAGCCAATCCGCATGAATTCACTATAAGAAGGAGTTAGAGGAAACGAACCTGTAACTTGACAATGGGAAGGGGTACTGGTAGTATAGGAATTGCTGACGCGAAGTTAGCGTTAGCGGGAAAGACGAGCGAAGAAGAAGGGTCATTGAAAAATGGATAGCAATCCAGCGAGTTTCAAAAAAATGAGTCATGGATGGAGGGTTTGATCCTGGCTCAGGGTGAACGCTGGCGGCGTGCTTGACACATGCAAGTCGAACGGT